>OKVE01000596.1_pt1 | contig 13393 bp, 9 predicted proteins | sample 1604781 | NCBI WGS metagenome assembly OKVE01 (sample SAMN01760918, study PRJEB22395) | human gut metagenome
CATTCACGCATTGTATGAGTGGGCTGATAAAAATAAGACTACACCAAAGACTTCAGCTCCATCTATAGAAACAGCAATGAATGTAATGCGGCCATATATTGATGAAGGCAGGGAAATCATATGCTTTTCCATATCAAGTGAGATGTCGACATCAATCAACGTGATCAGAATGGCGGCAGAAGAACTTGATGCAGAAGATAAAGTTACGGTGATAGATTCAAGAAATCTGTCCACAGGAATAGGCCTGCTTGTTGTTGAGGCGGCAGTTATGGCAGCGGATGGTAAATCCCGTGAGGAGATAAAAGCCGGAATTGATGAATTGATCCCGAAGGTAAGAGCAAGCTTTGTTGTAGATACACTTGTGTACCTTTACAGAGGTGGCAGATGCAATGCTGTTTCTGCGCTTATCGGAGGAGCATTGGCGCTTCATCCCATGATTGTTGTAAAGGATGGTAAAATGGATGCAAGCAGGAAATATAGAGGTAAGATCGGTAAAGTCATAAAGAATTATGCAAAAGATCTGGAAGAGGACCTGAAAAACGCAATACCGGATCGGGTATTTATTACACATTCGGAATGTGATGCTAAGACAGTTGAAGAGGTAAGAGATTACATAGCCTCTCTTGGCATTTTTAAGGAAATTATAGAGACAAGAGCAGGTGGTGTGATTTCATCACATTGTGGGCCTGGCACACTCGGAGTGTTATTTATTGCAAAATAATGGAGTTTCATATGGTAAGTACTTTGAAGCTGCTCGGAAAATATAAACATTTTATAAATTATTAGCACTCCCTATTGACGAGTGCTGATAATAGGTGTATAACATAGTCAAGAACAAAGGAAAGGAACAAAAAGCAAAGGCTTTGAGTTCTTGAAACATCCCGGTTCCAAAGAAACAGGTTGACACAGATTTTATAGATTAAGAAGGAGAGATGACTTATGTTGATGCCTAGTATTTTTGGAGAAAACTTATTTGATGATTGGATGGATTTTTCATTTCCTGATGTTGACAAGGCGCTTTATGGTAAACACGCAAAGAACGTTATGAAGACTGATGTCAAGGAAACAGACAATAGCTACGAAGTAGATATAGATCTTCCGGGATTCAAGAAGGATGAGATTGAGGCTAAGCTGGAGAATGGTTACTTAACTATCAGCGCAGCTAAAGGACTTGACAAGGAAGAGAAGGAAGAAAAGGATGGTAAGTACATCCGCAAGGAGCGCTATTCCGGTGCTATGAGCAGGTCTTTCTATGTAGGTGATGAGCTGAAACAGGAAGATATCAAGGCAAAGTATGAGGATGGTATTCTTAAACTTTCAGTTCCGAAGAAGGAGCAAAAGAAAGTTGAGACCACAAAGCATATTGCTATTGAAGGATAAACTTAATTTAAATCATCTTATGAGAAGTCGCACAGGCCTATGGCCTGGGCGGCTTTTTAAATTAAAATACAAAGGAGCAGTATGATGTTTGCATTAGAGGGAAAGCATAAGAAATGGAAAAATGTCGATAAAGAATGCTATATTGTAATTTGCCTCTCAATCGGATATACTATAGCTTAATTATAGCGGAATGAGGGAAAAATAATGTCAAAAGATGAATACTTAATTACAGATGCCCCGTTAAAGGCGCTGACAGTTTTTGCAATGCCTATGATTTTGGGCAGCTTTTTTCAACAAGTATATAATATGGCTGATTCAATCATTGTTGGTCAGTTTGTAGGCTCCTCTGCACTTGCGGCAGTTGGAGCCTGTGCTGCGCTTACGAATGTGTTCATCTGTATAGCACTGGGAGCCGGTGTAGGAGCCGGTGTACTTGTGAGCCGCTATTTCGGCGCCAGGGATTACGGCAAAATGAAAACAATAGTATCAACATCACTGATTAGTTTTCTGGTTTTAAGCGTACTTCTGGGTTTCTTTGGCTTTTTCTTTTCACATTCAATGATGAGCTTGCTACAGACACCTGCAGATATACTGGATGAGGCAGTGCTGTATCTTAGGGTTTATTTTGTGGGATTTCCGTTTCTGTTTATGTATAACATACTTTCAACGATGTTTACATCGATTGGCGAGTCAAGGATTCCGTTGGGGCTTTTGATATTTTCCTCTGTGTTAAATATATTTATGGATCTTTGGATGGTGGCAGGCCTTGATCTGGGTGTGTTCGGTGCTGCACTTGCAACTCTAATTGCTCAGGGAATATCTGCAGTGTTTTCACTTTTGATTTTCTTTAGCAGGATGCGCCGGTATAAAAGTCGCTTTGAATGGTTTGACAGGCATGAGCTTCGTTCTATGCTTCGGATTGCTGTGCCTTCGGTTCTCCAGCAGTCTACGGTGTCAATTGGCATGATGATAGTACAGGCAGTTGTGAATCCGTTCGGTACACAGGCGCTTGCAGGATATTCGGCAACGATGAGGGTAGAGAATGTATTTTCACTGATATTTGTATCCATTGGAAATGCAGTTTCTCCGTTTGTTTCCCAGAATCTCGGAGCAAAGAAGACAGAACGTATCAAAAAAGGCTATCACGCTGCGCTGGTGTTAGACCTGTGTTTTGCAGTGCTTGCTTTTATAGTAATTGAAACACTGCGTACTCAGATTTCCTCATTATTCCTGGGTAAAGACGGAACGGCCCTGGCATATCAGGTATCAGGGGATTATATGAGATGGCTTGGCTTCTTTTTCATTTTTATGGGTATAAAGATGGCCACCGATGGTGTGCTTCGTGGACTTGGCATCATGCGTCCGTTTCTCGCTGCAAATATGGTAAACCTGGCAATCCGTCTCTCGGTTGCCTTAATCTGCGCGCCGCGTTTCGGTATTGCATTTGTCTGGCTTGCTGTACCGGTCGGCTGGCTTGCCAATTTCCTGATTTCCTATGTGGCTCTCAGAAAATCCTGGCCGGCAGAATAGAAGGTACTATAATTCAAGCTTCAGATAAATCTCATCCCTCTCATCCTGCACTGTTTTGCCGGCAGCAGTCTTTACAATACGATATGCCTGCGTCCTGCTTATAGGCTGGTATCTGCAGGTATAATTGTAAACGTTGTCCCACTTTAATCTAAGCAGGTTACTAATTCTTAGTGCTGTGTTTAATCCCATCACAATTAAACAGTAATTGCGGCTGTTTGGACGGATGTCCTTATAGTACATCCTGAAAGCCGTGAGTTCGTCATTGTTTCGGATTGGCTGTGTAGTTCCCATTGAATACTCCTTTATAGTAGAAAATGTAATATTTTGTTTATAAAAGGGTAAGAAAGTAAACACAGCATTTTCACAATTGTCCTGTATACTGACATCATAAACAAAAGAAATACTCATATTAATCTTTTTCATATTTTTAGCCGGCACACTCCACATGTACCGGCTTCCTCTTTGTTGTGGAAAAAGCAAAAGTGTTCATATAAAAATAAAACGTAAATTCTTGCATAACTCCATAGTATATGTTACGATTTTACTGTTGTTAAGACGAATCTAAAGGATGATGCTTGCATGCACCGTCCTTTTTAAATACAGGAGAAGTAAATGGATATCAAAAGACAGGAAAGAGCGCCGATTTATGAGGCTCTTGAGGAGTTTAAGAAGAAGAGAGTAGTGCCGTTTGATGTGCCGGGACACAAGAGAGGCAGGGGAAATCCTGAGCTGGTGCATCTGCTCGGGGAAAAGTGTGTAGGGCTTGATGTCAATTCAATGAAGCCGCTTGACAATTTGTGCCATCCGGTTTCGGTAATCAGAGAGGCGGAGGAGCTTGCGGCGGATGCCTTTGGAGCGGCAAATGCTTTTCTTATGGTAGGAGGCACCACCTCTGCGGTGCAGGCTATGATTTTGTCTACCTGCAAGGCAGGAGACAAGATTATACTTCCGAGAAATGTTCATAAAAGCGCTCTTAATGCACTCGTGCTCTGCGGAGCGATACCGGTTTATGTCAATCCGCAGACGAATGCGAAGCTTGGTATTTCGCTTGGAATGGAGATTGACCAGGTGGCGAGGGCTATCGAGGAGAATCCGGATGCAAAGGCTGTGCTTGTAAACAATCCTACGTATTACGGAATCTGTTCTGACCTTAAGTCGATAGTTGCGCTGGCTCATTCGAAGGGAATCAAGGTGCTCACGGATGAGGCACATGGTACACATCTTTATTTTGGAAAGGGGCTTCCGATATCAGGAATGGCAGCCGGGGCAGACATGTCTGCGGTATCGATGCACAAATCGGGAGGAAGCCTGACACAGAGTTCGATTCTGCTCACCGGAAGGGATGTAAATGCTGATTATGTGAGGCAGATTATCAACCTCACACAGACCACGAGCGCATCGTATCTGCTATTGTCAAGCCTTGATATATCAAGAAGAAATCTAGCACTCAGAGGCGAGGAATCTTTTGCCAAGGTGGCACAGATGTCGGAGTATGCAAGGCAGGAGATTAATTCAATAGGCGGCTATTATGCGTATGGGCGTGACCTTGTAAACGGCACGAGCATATATGATTATGATGTGACAAAGCTGTCCATCTATACGCTCGATATAGGGCTTGCCGGAATAGAGGTATATGATCTGCTGCGTGATGAGTATGATATCCAGATAGAGTTTGGAGATATCTGTAATATACTTGCGTATATATCAATCGGTGACAGAATACAGGATATAGAGAGGCTTGTAGGTGCGCTGGAGGATATCAAGCGCCTTTACAGCAAGGACAAGACCGGACTTTTGTCGGGAGAGTACATAAATCCAAAGGTGGCGGTATCGCCGCAGGAGGCGTTTTATTCGCAGAAGAAATCAGTGCGCATTATGGACGCGGTAGGCGCTGTAAGTGGTGAGTTTGTCATGTGTTATCCACCGGGAATCCCGATTCTTGCACCGGGAGAGCTTATCACAAAAGAGATTGCGCAATACATTGTCTACGCAAAGGAAAAGGGCTGTTCAATGCAGGGAACAGAGGATCCTGCGGTAGAATATCTTAAGGTATTGGAGCAGTAAACAGGAGGAAAAGCTATGCAAATGTGGTTTTCACAATATCATACTGCCAATGTCAAGCTGGATGTAAGGATACAGGAGCAGCTTTTTTCAGGGCAGAGTGATTATCAGAAAATAGATGTGTTTAAATCATATGAGTTTGGCAAAATGGTCGCGCTGGATGGCGAGATTGTTTTTTCGGACACAGATGAGTTTATATATGATGAGATGGTCACACATGTGCCGATGGCGGTCCACCCGAATGCAAAAAGGATACTTATAATAGGTGGCGGCGACGGCGGCGTGGCAAAGGAGCTCATAAAATATCCGTCTGTCGAGCATATTGATGTGGTTGAGACAGACAAGATGTTTGTCGATGTATGCAGGCGGTTTTTCCCCGAGGTAGCATGTGGACTTGAGGATGAAAGAATTTCCATGTTTTATGATGATGGTCTGCGATTCTTACGCAGAAAACATGATGAATATGATCTGATAATCAACGATTCCACAGACCCGCTTGGACATACGGAGGGACTTTTCACAAAAGAGTTTTACGGAAGCTGTTATAAGGCACTAAAGGATGATGGAATCATGGTTTATCAGCACGGCAGCCCTTTTTATGATGAGGATGAGCTTGAGTGCCGGAAAATGCACAGAAAGGTGTATAAATCATTTCCTATAAGCAGGGTATATCAGGCACATATTCCAACCTGTCCGTCAGGCTACTGGCTGTTTGGGTTTGCATCGAAGAAATATCATCCGCTTTATGATCTGGATGCAAAAAGATGGGATGCACTGGGGCTTAAAACCTGGTATTATACAACACATTTACACAGGGGAGCCTTCATGCTTCCGAAATATGTGGAGGATTTACTCGAGGAAGAGGAAACAAGGTAAAATAAATTAGAAAAACTATATCATAACCAAAGCGAATCAGGAGGGACAAAAATGAGCAGATTACTTATTATCGGATGTGGTGGAGTTGCGCAGGTGGCAATCAGAAAATGCTGCCAGAACAGCGAGGTATTTACCGAGATTATGATTGCAAGCAGAACCAAGTCAAAATGTGATGACTTAAAGGCAAAGCTTGAGGGAAAGACAAGCACAAAAATTGAGACTGCAAAGGTTGATGCCGACAATGTGGAGGAATTAAAAGAGCTGATTAGCGCATACAAGCCGGATGCGGTTTTAAATGTTGCGCTTCCGTATCAGGATCTTACAATCATGGATGCATGTCTTGCGTGTGGTGTTGACTACATCGATACTGCCAACTATGAGTGTGAGGATACTGAGAATCCAAAGTGGAGAGCAATCTACGAAAAGCGCTGCAAGGAGCTTGGATTTACGGCATATTTTGATTATTCATGGCAGTGGGCATATCAGGAGAAATTTAAGGAGGCAGGGCTTACAGCTATTCTTGGAAGCGGCTTTGATCCGGGTGTCACCAGTGTCTTTACAGCCTATGCACTGAAACATTATTTTGATGAGATCGAGACGATCGATATTCTGGACTGCAACGGAGGAGATCATGGCTATCCGTTTGCCACCAACTTTAACCCGGAGATCAATCTGCGGGAAGTGTCCGCAAACGGTTCTTACTGGGAGAATGGTCACTGGGTAGAGACTGAGCCGATGGAGATCAAAAGAGAATATAATTTCCCACAGGTCGGCGAAAAAGATATGTATCTGCTTCATCATGAAGAAATCGAATCTCTGGCAAAAAATGTTCCGGGCGTAAAGCGTATCCGTTTCTTTATGACCTTTGGACAGAGCTATCTGACGCACATGAAATGTCTGGAAAATGTAGGCATGCTTTCCACTTCACCGATTCTGTTTGAAGGAAAAGAGATCGTGCCGATTCAGTTTCTGAAGGCACTGCTTCCGGATCCGGCTTCCCTTGGACCGCGTACCGTCGGAAAGACAAACATTGGCTGTATTTTTACCGGAAAGAAAGAAGGAAAAGAGAAGACCATTTATATCTACAATGTATGTGATCATCAGGAGTGTTATAAAGAAGTCGGATCTCAGGCGATTTCCTACACAACCGGAGTGCCGGCGATGATCGGGGCAGCACTTGTTGTGGATAAAGTATGGGACAAAGACGGTGTGTTCAACATCGAAGAATTTGATCCGGATCCGTTTATGGATATGCTGAATCAGTACGGACTGCCGTGGGTTGTGGATGAAAATCCGCAGACTGTAGAATGATGTGGAAAGATCTGCCGACACCGTGCTATGTTGTGGATGAAGGCAAAATCAGAAAAAATCTGGAGATTCTTGCGGATCTTGAGCAGGAGTGCGGCTGTCACATCCTGCTCGCCCAGAAAGCATTTTCTATGTACAGCCTGTATCCGATGATCGGTCAGTATATCAGCGGAACAACAGCGAGCGGACTGTATGAGGCAAGACTTGGATATGAAGAGATGGGAAAAGAAAATCATGTTTTTGCACCGGCATACAAAGAAAAAGATATGAAAGAACTGGTGCAGATCTGCGACCATATCATCTTCAATTCCTTTGCACAGTATGAGAAATATAAAGAAATGTGCCGGGAAAGTGCAAAGGTGAGAAAAGATAAAAAAGCAGTCAGTGTCGGCATCCGCATCAATCCGCAGTGCTCCACGCAGGAAGGGCATGAGATCTATGATCCTTGTGGCTATGCTTCCAGACTTGGTGTGACAGAAGAACAGTTCCGGGAAGATCTGCTGGAGGGTGTGGAAGGACTTCATTTCCACACGCTGTGCGAACAGAATGCAGATGATCTTGTAACGACTTTTCAGGCATTTGAAAAGAAATTCGGGAAATATCTGTACCGGATGAAATGGCTGAATATGGGCGGCGGTCATCATATCACAAGGAAAAATTATCAGATAGAAACTCTGAAAAAACTGATCCGTTATATCAGAGAAACCTATCCGGTGGAAGTTTATCTGGAGCCTGGCGAAGCGATTGCTTTAAATGCCGGTTATCTTGTGACAGAAGTGATGGACATCGTGCACAACGATATGGACATTCTGATCCTTGATGCATCGGCAGCCTGCCATATGCCGGATGTGCTGGAGATGCCGTACCGCCCGCCGCTTGCAAAAGGATTTGAAGCAGGGGAAAAACAGTACACGTATCGCCTCTCTTCGATGACCTGTCTTGCCGGGGATGTGATCGGGGACTACAGTTTTGAGCAGCCGATCCGTATCGGGGATCAGCTGGTCTTTGAAGATATGGCGATCTATTCCATGGTAAAAAACAATACCTTTAACGGAATGCCGCTTCCGGGAATTGCACTTTTAAAAGAAGACGGAAGTGTGGAAATGGTAAGAGAATTTGGCTATGACGATTTTAAAATGCGTCTGTAATTCAAATCGAACGCATATGAGACTTGCAAGCGACAGCACCGTAGATTCTGAAGGAGGATACGATGGAATACAACAGAACAACACCGTCTGCGGACGGATATTATATGCCGGCAGAGTATGAGCCGCATAAAGGCTGCATCATGATCTGGCCGCAGCGGCCGGGTTCCTGGAAAAAGGATGCAAAAGATGCCGAACAGGCTTTTTGTGCAGTTATGGAAGCGATCACAAAAAGTGAGCCGGTGTATCTGGCTGCCGGAAAAAAGGTTCTTGCACGGGCAGAGGCATTTGCCGCACAGCAGAAAGAAAAATATAGAGAAGCCATCGCATGCGGAAGACATTTTCCGGTGACCGTCTTTGAGGCAGAAACGGATGATGCCTGGGCAAGAGATATGGCACCGACGTTTGTAAAAAAGGTAGGCAGCGTTCGTGCAGTAAACTGGTCTTTCAATGCTTGGGGCGGAACGGTGGATGGGCTGTATGCATCCTGGAAGCTGGATGATGCGTTTGCCCTGGATTTCGCCAAAAGAGAAGGATATTTCTGCTACGATGCGGCACCTTTTGTGCTGGAGGGCGGTTCCATCCATAGTGATGGGGAAGGGACAGTCATGGTGACGGAAGCCTGTCTGCTCAGCAAAGGCAGGAATCCGCAGCTTTCAAAAGAACAGATTGAGGAGAAACTGAAAGCATATCTGGGTGCGGAGAAAGTGCTCTGGCTGCCAAGGGGCATTTATCTGGATGAGACAAACGAGCATGTAGATAATGTATGTGCTTTTGTCGGTCCGGCTGAGGTGGTGCTGGCGTGGACGGATGATCCGAAAGATCCGCAGTACCCGTTATCACTGGAGACACTTCAGTATCTGGAATTACAGACCGATGCGAAAGGCAGAAAGATCATCGTACATAAACTTCCGATCCCGGATGTGCCGGTCTGCGTTACGCCGGAAGATCTGGAAGGGTATGTGTTTGAAGAAGGAGAAGATACAAGAGAAGTGGGCGAACGCCTTGCGGCATCTTATGTAAACTTCTATTTTTCAAACGGAGCAGTTATCATGCCGGCTTTTGGCGGAAAAAATGCAGAAAGTGATCAGCGGGCAGCAGAGATCTTGCACAGCATATGTCCGCAGAGAGAGATCCTACCGGTGTATGCAGGAGATATTCTCACCGGAGGCGGAAACATCCACTGTATTACGCAGCAGATACCACAGGGAAAGGCAGAAAAGGAATGAGAAAAGTAAAAACAGCGGCGATCCAGATGCAGTGCAGCACAGAGCTGCAGGAAAATCTGGAAAAAGCAGAAAAGAAAATCAGAGAAGCGGCAGCAGAAGGAGCAAATATTATTTTGCTGCCGGAACTTTTTGAACGGGAATATTTCTGTCAGCAGAGACGGTATGATTTTTATCATTATGCAAAACCGGCAGAAGAAAACGAAGCAGTACAGATGGGAGTGCGTCTGGCAAAAGAACTTGGAGTCGTGCTTCCGATCAGCTTTTATGAAAAAGAAGTCAACAATCTTTACAATTCGATCGCATGCATCGATGCGGATGGAAGGATTCTTGGGATTTATCGAAAAACACATATCCCAGATGACCACTATTATCAGGAAAAATTTTATTTTACGCCGGGCGATACCGGATTTCGCATCTTTGAGACCAGATATGGAAAGATCGGCATCGGAATTTGCTGGGATCAGTGGTTTCCGGAGAGTGCCAGATGCATGGCACTTCAGGGTGCAGAACTTCTGTTTTATCCGACTGCCATCGGTTCGGAGCCAATCCTGGAATGTGACAGCATGCCGCACTGGAGGCGTTGTATGCAGGGCCATGCGGCAGCCAATTTGATGCCGGTGATCGCAGCAAACCGCATTGGAAAAGAGGTGGTAGAGCCGGATACGGAAAATGGAGGTCAGAAGTCTGCACTGACTTTTTATGGTTCTTCCTTCCTGACCGATGAAACAGGTGAACTGAAAAAAACAGCTTCCAGAGATCAGGAAGAGATCCTGATCGGAGAATACGATCTGGATGAGCTGGCAACAAAGCGTCTTGAATGGGGACTGTTCCGTGACCGCAGACCGGAAATGTACAGGATCATTGCAGGACAAAAATAGAAGAAAGAAGACAGATTTGTTGTTTAACATATACAGAAGAAGAGTTTTCTCCAACCAAGATAAGATTTACGAGGGGTGAGCAGATGAAATTTTTTCATTTATCCGATCTGCATATCGGACTGAAACTGATCGAACGCGATCTGCTGGAAGACCAGGAATATATTTTTGAACAGATCATCCGGTTGGCAAAAGAGCAGCAGCCGGATGCGATGGTGATCGCAGGGGATATTTATGACAAAGCTGTTCCGTCTGCGGAGGCAGTGGAGATTTTTGACAGCTTTATGAAAAATCTTTCCGAAGAAATGCCGCAGATGCCGGTGATGATCATCAGCGGCAATCATGACAGTGCCGCCAGGCTGAACTGTTTTCGCAGTATTTTGTCCAGGCAGAATGTCTATATGATTGGCACGCCGCCGACTACAGAAGAGGAATATATCGAAAAAGTGACACTGCAGGATGCTTATGGTGATCTGCATTTTTATCTGCTTCCGTTTGTGAAACCGTCGATGGTAAGAGAGATCGTGGGAACGCGGGAGGACGGAACACAGCATTCCTACGACGAGGCACTGCATCTTCTGATCGAAAGAGAAAATATCGATACAAAGGAGCGAAATGTGCTGGTCAGCCATCAGTTTTATCTTCCGTCCGGAAGACAGGCGGAGGACGTAGAGCGAATGGATTCTGAGATCCGCACAGTCGGAAATATCGATGAGATCTCAGCAGATGTGCTGGAAGTGTTTGATTATGCGGCACTTGGACATATCCACAAACCGATGAAAGTGGGAAGCGAATATTATTGTTACTGCGGAACACCGCTTGCCTGTTCGGTCAGTGAAGCCGGACAGAAAAAAGGCATTGTGATGGTGACGATGAAAGAAAAAGGAAATATTTCCACGGAAGTGCTTCCGCTTACGCCGCTTCGTCAGGTGCGTGTGATAAAGGGAGAATTTCAGGAGGTGCTTTCGCAGGCATGCGAAGATTATGTCACGGTCGTGCTTACAGACAAAGAAGATCTCGATGTGATCGACCTCAAAGACCGTCTGCGAAATGCATTTCCATATCTGCTTGAGATCCGCAGAGAGAGGGAGCGGAGAGCAGAGTACAAAAGACAGAGCAGAAAGATTGAAGAACTGGACCCGTTTGAACTTTGCTGTTCGTTTCTCGGGGAACATATGGATGAGGAAGAACGTGAGATGCTGCTGGATGTGATCAGCAGTGTACAGGGGGTGAAATAAGATGCGGCCGTTAAAACTTGTGATGCAGGCGTTTGGTTCCTATGGAAACCGAACCGAGATTGATTTTGAAAAACCGGATCAGAATTTATTCCTGATCACCGGAAATACCGGCTCCGGAAAAACAACGATTTTTGATGCGATTGTGTTTGCTCTCTACGGAGAAGCCAGCTCCAATGCAAATAAGAAAAACGGTGCGGAACTTCAGAGTCAGTTTGTGGAGATCGGGACGGAGCCGTTTGTCTCCCTGACTTTTTCTGAGAAAAACGGAACTGAGATCGATCTTTATACTGTGAAACGCATTCCGCGTCATGTACGTCCGCTGAAACGCGGCAGCGGCGAAAAAATGGTCAGTGAGGAAGTTTCACTTACCATGCCGGACGGCAGCGAATATCCGGCAAAAGAGACGGATGCGAAATTGATGGAGATTGTCGGACTGACAAAAGAGCAGTTTATGCAGGTTGCGATGATTGCTCAGGGAGAATTCATGGAACTTCTGCGTGCAAAATCAGATGATAAAAAAATGATCTTCCGCAAGCTGTTTCACACCGGTCTGTACGAGGAGATCAAAAATGAATTTGCCGTACGCAAAAAAGAAAAACAGGCAGAGATCGATCAGATCCGCATGCGGTGTATTGCCGAGATCAGCCGCACAGAACTTCCGGAAGGTCTGGAACAGACGGCATTTTTAAAAGAAAAGAAAAAAGAACTGGAAAAATCAAAAGATTTTTCGGTAACGGTCCTGGAGCAGTTTCTGGAGAAACTGGAACTTCTGTGCGAGGAGCTTTCGAAGCGGACGAAAGAAGCAAAAAAGATCGTGCAAAAGAGAAGTCAGGAACGTGATCATGCAAGGGATGCCGCTGCGAAAGCTTCTCAGCTTCTGAAATCTTTTGTACAGCTGGAAGATGCAGAAAAGACCTTGCAGAGCTTAAAAGAGCAGGAAGAAGCGATCACAGAACAGCAGGAACTGGCAGTTCGGGTCGAAGACGCCTGGGAGGTACAGGCAGTTTATCAGCGACTTTTGGACTGCAAGAAAATGCTGGAAAAATTGAGATCAGACCTTCAGGAACAGACAGAACAGCTTCCGAACCTTATGGAAGATACAAAACTCTGTATACAGAATACAAAAGATGCAAAACATCAGCAGGAAGAAGAAGTTGCGGCTTTTACCAAAGTGGAAGAAAAAGTGAAAAAAGCCATGGAAGTCTTTACAAAAGTGGAAGCTGCCGGGCAGGATGTGATTCAAAAAGAAAAAGCACTCCAAAACGCAGAAGAAAAAGAGCGAGCACTCAAAGCAAAAAAAGAGCAACTTGAAAAACAGCAGGAAGCGTGGCGGGAACGCTCACAGCAGCTTGCACAGTCGGAGAAAAATCTTGCTTTATGGCAGGCAAAACAGAAAGATTTCGGCTTGCTGGAAACGGAATTTTCCAGAGCAGAACAAACGGAGAAAGAATACAAAACACAAAAGCAGACGACAGAAAAAAGACGTCTTGCCTATCGGGCGGCCAGCCTGGAATTTGAAGAAAAGAATGCCGTTTACGAGCAGAAACGAAAGATCTTTTTAAATGCTCAGGCAGGTTTTCTGGCACAGGAGTTAAAGGAAGGGTGCCCGTGTCCGGTCTGCGGTTCCACAGAGCATCCTTCTCCGTGTAAGCTTGAAGAAGAACACCAGAATCTGACAAAAGAGATGATCGAGGAGCTGGCCCTTCAGGCAGAACAGCTGCGGGGAAAACAGGAACAGGCGGCAGCGGCGG
>OKVE01000607.1_pt1 | contig 13258 bp, 9 predicted proteins | sample 1604781 | NCBI WGS metagenome assembly OKVE01 (sample SAMN01760918, study PRJEB22395) | human gut metagenome
ATAGGGCGAACTTTAAACATCGAATTTATTGATTGGCAACTTGCGGACATTCATTTACAATATTTCGTCAAGGAAAGTCAGTTTGAACAAGCCTTGGTTGACCTTCTTCCCCATCATGGGTGGGAAAAAGAAGTCCTTGTACAACCCACAGAAGAAGATTTGATTCGGAACTGGGCCAAGATTCTCTTTGACAACAACCGTGACATCAATAAATTAGGCAAGTATCCGCTTACCGCAAGTGAGATGCGCCAAATCATCGATCAGGTGAATCTGTGCGACAGCCCATACTCAATGAATATGTTTATCAATGGCGGACAGGTATGCATCAAACGCGACAACCCTGCCGATACAAACAATTACGGCAAGGAAGTCTATCTGAAGATTTTCGATGCACGCGAAATAAGTGCCGGACAGAGCCGTTACCAGATTGCCCGCCAACCTCGTTTCAAGACTTCTCACCCGTTGGGCGGTGACCGACGTGGCGATGTGATGTTGCTTATCAATGGTATGCCGGTGATTCATATCGAGTTGAAACGTTCCAAAGTAGATGTGAGTCAGGCTACCTTTCAGATTAAGCGTTATACCCATGAAGGCGTATTCAGCAACGGCATCTTTAAAATGGTACAGATTTTCGTGGCCATGACTCCGGAGGAGACACTCTATTTTGCCAATCCGGGCAAAGAAGAGAACTTCAAGCCGGAATTCTATTTCCATTGGGAAGACTTTAACAATACTGTCATACGAGACTGGCGACGAATTGTATCCGATTTGCTCAGTATTCCAATGGCACATCAGCTAATTGGTTATTATACCATTGCCGACGATAAGGACAAAACACTGAAAGTACTTCGCAGCTATCAGTATTTTGCAGCCAGCAAAATCAGTGACATAACGCACAGAACCAACTGGGATACTCATCAGCATCGTGGCGGATACGTGTGGCATACCACCGGTTCCGGAAAGACCATGACCAGTTTCAAATCGGCACAGCTTATAGCCAATTCTGGTGACGCTGACAAAGTAGTATTCTTGTTGGACCGTATCGAACTGAGCGTACAATCGTTGGACGAATACCGTGGCTTTGCAGGAGAAGACGAAGCGATTCAGGATACGCAGAATACGGCCATCTTGTTGAGCAAGCTCAAAAGTACGGATAACGACGACCGGCTGATTGTGACTTCTATTCAGAAGATGTCGAACATCAAAGCCGGGAAAGATATTTCGCAGGACGACATTGATTTGATAGACCGCAAACGACTGGTATTCATCATAGACGAATGTCATCGTAGTGTGTTCGGCGATATGCTGATAGGTATCAAGAACACGTTCAAAAGAGCTTTGCTTTTCGGCTTCACAGGCACACCGGTATTCAAAGAAAATGCCAAGAATGAAATTATGACCGAAACCATATTCGGCGATATGATTCATAAATACACCATCGCCAACGGAATCCCTGACCACAACGTATTGGGATTCGATCCGTATATGGTGAGAACTTACGATGACAATGAACTTCGCGAAAAAGTGGCATTCTCCCAACTGAAGGTAAATAGCATTGAAGAGATTGAAAATGACGAGCAGAAAATGGCTATTTACAACAGGTTCATGAATGAACTGAAGATGCCGGACACTTATAAGGAAGGAGATGAAACTATACACGGAATAGAACATTATCTGCCTAAAGACCTGTATCAGCAGTCTGTTCATCATCAGGCTGTTGCTGCCGACATTGCAAGCGGAAGAGATAAACTGAGCAAGAACGGTAAATTCCATGCCATTCTGGCCACAAAGAACATACCTGAGGCAATAGCCTATTATCGGATATTCAAAAAACTATATTCTTCTCTGAATGTGGTGGCCGTATTCGACAATAATATTGACAATTCTGATGGCGGAATCGCGAAGGAAGATGCCTTGCTGGAGATACTGGATGACTATAACCGGAAATATGGAACAACATTCCAGCTTTCCACATACGCCAAATACAAAAAGGATGTGGCCAAAAGACTGGCACACAAGAAACCTTACCTCAATATAGAACATGATCACGCACAGCAGATAGACTTGCTTATAGTGGTTTCGCAGATGCTGACAGGTTATGATTCAAAATGGGTAAATACACTGTATGTAGATAAGGTAATGAAATATGTGGACATTATCCAGTCGTTCTCACGTACCAACCGCTTGTTTGGTCCGGACAAGCCTTTCGGCATTATCCGCTATTACTCTTTTCCTTACACCATGGAGCAGAATATCAACGATGCACTCGATGTATATGTGGACCGCCCGTTGGGTGTTTTTGTCGATAAACTGGAAAGCAATTTGACAAATATCAACCAGAAGTTCTTGCACATAAGGGATATATTCCAGGCAAAGAAAATCGAAAACTTTGCAAAATTGCCGGAAGCGAGAGAAGACAGGAATATGTTTGCTAAAGATTTTAGTCAGATGACTCATCTGCTGGAAGCAGCCAAGCTGCAAGGATTCATATGGGATAAGGATGAATATGAGTTCCAGCATGGCGATACCTATACATACGTCAAGATGGAACTGGACGAACAGACTTACCTTATTTTGCTGCAACGATACAGAGAACTGTTTGAAGGTAATGGAGGGGGCAGTACGGAAGGAGATGATTTTGACTATCCTATTGACACCTATATCACAGAAACAGGTACGGGTACGATCGATGCCGAATATATCAACTCCAAGTTTGTGAAGTTCATCAAGAACCTCTACATGTCCGGTCCGGGAAGCGAACTGACCAAAGACGCTTTTAAAGAGTTGCATAAAACCTTTGCTTCTCTTTCACAAAAGGATCAGCGTACGGCAATGATTATCCTGCACGACCTGCAAAGTGGAGACTTGCATCTGTCGCCGGGTAAGACGATTTATGATTATATCGCAGAATACCAATTCCGAGAATTACATAAACAAGTAATGATTTTGGCCGAAGCGACCGGTATAAACGCCAGTCAACTGGAGCACATCATGAGTCGTAATGTAACGGAACAAAATCTGAATGAGTTCAGCCAGTTTGACAACCTGAAACTGACATTGAACATGGCCAAGACTCGTGAGTTCATTGCCAAAGTAGAAGGTACAGAAGTTCCGGCTCGTCTGGTTATTCCCAAAGCAGACAAATTACTTCGAGAATTTATTCTGGACAGCAGTTGTAGAGAACGTATTCTGAAAGCGTACTTGAACATGGAGGAGAATTATCAATCCGAAGAAGAACAGGTGCCGCAAGATGAAGAAACTCCTACAGAAGAAGTACAGTCTTTAGATGTGACTGTTATAAAAAACAATATCCGAGAAATTCTGAATACCACTTTATCGGCAGTGCTTCCACAAATGCGTCCTATCGACGAGATTATAGACAGCGTATTCTATGTGATAGACACACCGTCAATTGACTCTTTGGACAATGTCGGCATGTTTATCCAGCGGGCATTTACAAATCTATACGGTAAGAAAGCAACTATAGTAGATAAGTTTGTGGCATTTAATTTATTGGTCACCAAGTTTGAGGCATATCTGAAGAAGTTATATTATCTGATGAAAGGCAATGAAGTCCCTTCCAAAAATCCTGGCGAAGATGTAACTTTGACAAACGTTATTTATGCCCATAAATGTCTATGGAAGCTGAAATACAGTGATGATGAGGGAAAACAGCAGCTATATCAATACCTTATGCTCATTAAAAGTTGGAGAAACAATGAATCACATATTTCTCCTACTGCTTCAGAACAGGAAGTTGATACTGCAATCAGCATCATCCTGACCATGTATTTCTATTCCACGGGTTCTTCTATTACAGATTTGGAAATAAATGGACATGAAATACAAAAGTCCGAAAGTGTTCACAAAGAAAATTCTTATGCCCATAAAGTAATTCAGTTGCATCCATATTATAATGAAGAAAATGATGACCAGCAACTGGTCGCTGAAGCGGACGTGAAGGATTGGCCAGAAGAAAAACGAATCGCAACTTTGAAAAAGAGCATTTGCCAGCTTATAGGATATGAGCCTAAAAAGTCACCTTTGAGCAAGCAAAGACATTGGATTGCGATTTATCGTATAGCAGCAGATAAAGGATTTATCATAGAAGGTGATTTTGCTTATTTCAAAAGAATCATTGATGATATGCAAATAAGTAATCTTCCTGTTCCTCTTAAAATAGAATCGCTACAAAGCTCCATCAAAGATGTGTATGCAAAAGATATTGAAGATTGGACAGGCGATAACCTTAGTGGCAAAAAACTAGCGGAGTATGAAGATATTAAGAAATGTGCTGATGCGTTTGCCAAGATTGTAGAAAAGAATATACATAAAGTTTGATTTTATGGAGAAAATAGCGAGAATATGCTGGAATACTAATGACTGGAAATATCCTTCTGGGATTGAAGGCAAATCTAAAAATAAACATTCTTACGAAAAAATAATGGGTTATGGACATGAAGAATGGCTTTTGGATGATACCAGAATTATGCCAGATGGTTACCATTATGGATTTTTGCAGGCTATGAATGGGAGAAGTGATATTCATAAACATGCAAAATACGACATTCATCTATTTACAATAACACCAACTTCTCAAAGAGTTTATATTGGTTGTTTATACAATGCAGAAGGTGTTACTTTTGAACAAAGTCAGGCTGTATATGACTATTATAAGAAGAAAGGGTGGATAGTTGAAATGAAACAGGAAATAAATTCTTGTGGTGGGAAGGTTGAAGATTTTGATCCTAAATGGATGTTCAATATTAGATTCAAATTTAAAGAGGCAAAAATTAATTACTCTAATAAACCGCTTATCGATGCTAATTCAATAGGACACAGATATAAGCTAATGAATAAAAAAGCTCCATTCATTTTTTTAAAGAATGGTGATGATATTGAATATTTGAATACAGATACTTTTTCACGTAAAACAAAAGGAAATAAAATAATTATTAATCCTCTTCATAAAAAAATCCAAAACGCTGTAGTAAAACTTTTGTCGGTACACTATACTAATTTAAGTCTTGAAACAGAAAATCATATTTTGGGACAACGAGTTGACATTCAAGGAAAATTAAAAGATTCCAACGAATGGCACTATTTTGAAATAAAGACTTATTCTGCCAAAAGAAGCATTCGTGAAGCATTAGGACAGATTTTAGAATATGCACATTATCCATCCTCGATTAGAGCTAGTAGACTTTATATCATTGGACCAGAAGAGCCTGATGAAATGGATATTGCATATCTAAATATGTTAAGAAAAATATATAACCTACCGATTTGGTTCAGATGGTATTCATTTGAAGATAATAAATTATATGATCCAGTATAAGAGTGCAGAATAGTTGCACTTTTTCAAACTATTTTTTATTATAATCGGGCACTATAAAATATTTTGTGTAAATGTAAAATACAGGATTCAAAATAGAGTTCTGTATTTTTTATTTTATATATTTACACCCAAAGAATAAGATTATGCGAGAAAAGAATCAAGTAGTGCCGGATGAGATGTTAAGTAAGGAATTCCTTAGCCAGTTCAGGACAGAATCCGATGTAAGCAAGTTCCTGAAGCAGTTGCATGCCCAGGTATTGGAAAAGATGCTTGAAGGTGAAATGGATGCTCATTTGGGGTATGAAAAGAATTCTGTGGCAGGTAATAACAGTGGCAATTCACGCAATGGCAGTTATCCGAAGCGGATCCAGACAGAACATGGGGAAGCAGTCATCTCCATTCCGCGTGACCGCAATGGCCAGTTTGAGCCGATAGCCGTGCCAAAACATGAAAGCCGTGGACTTTCTATAGAAAAGCTTGTTATATCCCTATATGCCAAAGGAATGAGCGTTTCTGACATAGAGGAAGAGATGCGTGAGATTTATGAAATAGAGCTCTCTACATCGGCCATTTCCATCATTACAAACAAGGTAAACCAGGCAGCCCAGGAATGGCAGAACCTCCCTCTGGATCCTGTTTACCTGATAGTCTGGATGGACGGTATCGTTTTCAAGATACGGGATAACGGCAAGATCATAAACAAGACCGTTTATCTTTGCGTCGGACTGAAACAGAACAGCCTGAAGGAAGTCCTTGGCATGTGGGTCGGCAAATCAGAAAGTTCTTCTTTCTGGATGGACGTTCTGACCGATTTAAAGGCCCGTGGAGTACAGGATATACTGATTACATGTACAGACTATCTGAATGGATTTACGGATACCATCCGTACTGTATTCCCGAACTCATCCACCCAGATCTGTGTGGTACATCAGATAAGAAACTCCTGTAAATATGTCGTTTATAAGGACAAGAAAGAGTTTACGGCGGATATGAAGAATATCTATAATGCGCCTAATAAAGAAGTTGCAGCCACTGAACTTGACAATCTGGAAAGGAAATGGGGAGGAAAGTATCCCTATGCCATACGCTCCTGGAGAAACAACTGGGATGATCTGACTGTTTTCTTCCAATTCCCGATGGAGATCAGAAAAATAATATATACCACAAATCTTATTGAGAACCTGAATGGGAAAATCAGAAAGTACACAAAATCAAAGCATTCTTTCCCGTCGGACGATGCCGTAAAAAAGACTGTCTTTCTTTCAATCATGGAGATTGAGAAGAAATGGACACAGCCTATTCATAACTGAGGATTGATTATGAATCAATTTATACTTCTGTTTGAAAACAGGATCCAGATATAAGAAGTAACTTACAACTGAATCCTGTTTACATTTACACAAAATTTTGGACAGTGTCAATTTGAACATAGAAAGCGATTTATATTTATTTATAAAAAACTGTTTAAGATTGGATATAGCCGCTGAAATAAATATATTTATTTTGAGAATAATCATATATTCCTAATTTTATATAATATGTAGAATTCATTTTTGTTGTATGAATTTCATCATTTGGAATAATTAAGGTAATATCTGGATATATTGCATGCTCATAATGAGAACCAAAATCAGTTCCTACCGAAACTTGCCCATCATCAGTACAATAATTATTATTAGTGTCTTTAAGAATATGACCTTTAGGACTTTCAAATAGTGCTACGACTCTACCGCCGGATTGCTCCATAAAATGTGTATTAAGTTTTACATGAATTTCTACACAATTAATCCCATTATGTTTTATATTCTTTTTCAACCAAATTTTATCAATCTTAACTTGTGCATTTTTTGTTTTCTGTTTTGTTAAAGGAACTATTACTATATTTTGACGAGAATTATTTTCAATGACATATTGAGGTAGTTGTTTATTGTTAGTATAAGCAAGCGTTTGTTGTTTGGTTGCTTCAAATATTCCATACCAAGTAAGTTCGATATTGGATATTCCACTCAATGCATCAGTTATAGTTTTGCGTAAACTAATAGTATATATAGATCCAAGCATCGCTCCAGAAGACCAACTGTAAGTATATTGTCCACGGATACTAGACGAAGCTATAATTGCTTTTTGTCCACTAAAGCCTAAAAATAGTTTCTTGGCTTTTTCTTTATCTATAGGCGCATATTGCATTCTTTCTTTTCTACGACCCTCAGAATCCATATTGCAACAGCTAGCTATACATAATAACAATTTTGCCTTTTTACTTACTGCTTTTAATTTATTATATGTCGTAGTTTCCCAATACTGTTTATCCAAGAATGCCATGTGCGGCCAATCATCATCATCCCAATTACACCCATGTCCTGCATAGTAAAATATAACTACATCGTTTTCCTGCACATTTAAAGAGGCTATTTCTCTCTCTAACATTTTTGAGGTGAATTCAACACCACTATGACAGCGTAGGTCATGTTTATACCCTAAGGCATCTGCTATAGACATGCAAAATTCTGTCATTTGTTTCATTTCAGCAGTACGATCTAGCTCGCGTCCTTGTTCCTCCATATTTGTAAATAGAATAGAATGCATAGTTTGGCCATACAAATTAATAGAACAAACTAAAAACAACAATAATATGACTATTTTATTCATTTTCTTTTCTTTTTAAGTTCCGAATATAGCGATCATTAGGAAATATTTCTGATACCATTGTTATTATTGACTTTCTTATCATTTCTCCATCAAATTCTTGATATTTCCCTGTACATTCAAAATGACATAAATCACAATAAAATGAATATGAAAATGTCAAAACGCTGTCTGCCGAGAAAAAAAGGATTGCAATATCAGGTAAAAAAGTACTCTCTTTTACCATATTTGATTTTTGAAACGAGTCTGGATAAAGGAGAGTGCTTTTTAAGGCATTACATCTCGCAGGCATAGTATCTGTTTGTGTTAATAATATTTCGCCATAACCTTGCAGCAACTTTGCGGTTGTATCAACTTCACACATTGGATCTATTAGATACCATACAATAGAGTCTGCCTGTTCGATAATGTCTATATAATTTTTTGAAATTACAGACTTATCATCTTCTTTTATATCTTTCACTTGTTTGCATTGTGAATAACAATTTTCAAAAAGTAAAAAACAAAATAAGCTTAATACATAGCTACGCAAATAATTCTCCATATTTATTTCGTAATAATAATTGTTTCATCAGAAGAACTTGATGTCGTATGATTTTTGTATTTTAATATAGTCTTTCCTGTAATGGTATGTGCTCCGATTTTTAAACCTAATAAGGTATAATTTAAAATGTATGGAAAAGATGTTGAGTGCCCTATAAGTTTACCATCAAGATAAAACTCCACTTCAAAATCCACTTGTACATTATTACCTTTAAAATGTCTTGTCGTTAGCGAAATAATTTCACCATTGACATAATCATTTCTGTTGGACTTAATATCCCAGTATATAAATGCATCGTCTTCATCACGTATAGTGTAGTTAACATACGACCAATTATATATTAGATTACTATTTTCATTGTCATGGTAATCTATTGTTACACCTATTGTATGACTACTTCCAACTTCTTCATTTACCAAATAGTTTAAAGCAAACGGAGCTACTGATTCTGTAGAAATTAGTGTACCATCAAAATAATATCGAACTTTATCTATTTTACACCCTTCTGTTGAACGATTTAGGAGTAATTCTGGAGTTATAACAAGATATTCTCCCTTTGTCACATAATTATATTCAAAAAAGAAATCTCCATGACGTTCAGACACAATACCAGTCTCAGATATGTAAAATTCGTCAGTCTTTTCAAGAACAATATCTTCGCATTTCTCTCCAACTATAGTCATTTTCGCATTGACTGTATGAGTACCAACTGTCATTTCGTTTTTATTTAAGATTAGTTCAAATGGCTGTACTTGTTCTGTTGCATATAGATCATTATCAATATAATATTCAACCCTCTCCAATGATAATCCCCAATATTCAAAATTGGAGCTCAAATCTGGTGTATATATTATATATTTACCGTCGTCAGAATTAATTCTTCTTAAATCGTATGCTTCTTCAGGAATCATATTTTCAATGTTTCCCGTGAGAAAAAAGTCTCCAACATTTTTGTCTTCGCATGATATCAATGTAAAAGTTATGCAAAGAATAGATATATGTAAAATCTTTCTGTAAAAATTAGTGCAAATCATAATCCTTATTTTTTATAATTCCCATTGAAAACCAAGACCAAAGTTTAACCCATTCTTTTCCTTATAGCCAAAAATTAAATCATAGCCAACACTTAATGAAATCCAGAATTCATCAGATATGGGAATGAATCCTTTAGCTACAGGACGTATCATCGGTTTAAGCATTATGTAATTGTCCGCTATGCTTTGACTGCTAGAACCTGAAATCGTAACGCTTACATTTCCACTTGTTGTTGAACTAGATGTGTACACAGAATTTGCAGTTTCTTTTGTTCCATCCATATAGAGAAAGCCTACGCCACATCCTATAGCAAAATATTTAAAATACACTTGTGGTGTCAAACTCAAGAAAAATTTGGTATCAACTACTTTTTTTGATCTTGTGTAGTTTAAAATATCTTTCATATCTACTTTGTCAATGATATATTTATCTCCATCCAAATTTATTCCAAAATCAACACTTAACATGAAAGGTATTTCTTCGAAAGAATAATTAAAAGAACCTCCTATTGGGAAATACTTTCCATAATTATATGAAAAACCAACTGTTTCGTAGTCATTAATGAAGTCATCAAAATCAACAATTACCTTTCCTTGTTTTTTTTCATATGTATCAATTTTTACTATTTTATTTTTATAGACATAGAACAACTCATTAGAAGTGTGTTGAATATCTCCTGTTATATTTATTTTGCAACAGAAAAACTCTGTAAGTTTTAAATCTTTATCGCTTATATTAGAATTAAAAATAATCTCATTCTTTTCAACCCTTGAAATGTTTGTATATGTAATATTAATTTTCCCTTTTTTTACTTGTTTTTCTATATTATTAAAATATGTCTCAAGTTCATAACTTTTTTGAAGAGGAGCATTAGGATTGTTCTTTTTTGTAAGGATATGGGAGGATTCGTCACAAATAATGGTTTTTTTTGATCCGTTGCACAATTCTTCTGCCAAGAATCTATATTTAGGTTGATTCATAGATGTCCATTTAGAAATATAATTCGCAAATAAGGAAACCTGATTCGAAGAATAACTTTGTGCCTTTATGGGTATTACGACAATACTCAGAATTGTGACACAATAGATTAACATTTTATTCATGTTTGATTTAATTAAATATATAGTTCAATTTATTTTCCTTTTCTCTATCACTAACCTTTTCCAAAGAATTAATCAACCAGCCAGAATTATCTGTTTCACGCTCAAAATATTTAATTGAGAATATATACCCTGGAACTTGAAAAAAAACGAATTGTAAGTCTGAAACATATTCTATATCAAGTAGTCCATTATAAACTAAAGCAAAAAATATAGATGTCTCATCGACATGAAAATTTTTATTTGCATAATAAGTTATATAATCATCCTTTTCTGTAGTTATGCGATTTAAAGACATAAAATTTGTTTCATGATCATCTGGCATAAGCATTGCTTTTGTTGCATGATGAGTTGGTTTTAATTTAAAAATATCTCCAACCGCTTTTGTGATAACCCATTTATACATTTGTTCTCGCCTTTTTTCAACAGAGAGATATAATAAAAATTCTACTTCTTTACCAGCAAAATTTCCATGACATTTTGCCTTTGCAAACCAAGTCGTGTCAGAATATAAAATTTTTATTTTATTCTTAGCGATGAAATCAGAAAATTTTTGGGCTTCTATGAACAATGAATCTTCATAGGATTTAAACATTTTTCCATTAAACAAAAACAATATTTTATTTATTTCATAATTTTTGTCCTTCTTATTGATACCCTGTCTATCCTTGTTGCCATTGAACCTAGCCATAAAATCATCTACAAGATTTATACTAGCACGAAATTGATTTTCATTTAAGAAAGGTGGAATTTGTGCATGAACATAAAGTTCGCATATAAAAAGTAATAATATAGTAAACAAAAGTTTCATCGTATCTATAATTTTATAATTTCTAATGCTTTAGTATCACCTAATTTAAATATATATTCATAGCCATCTATCATTTCATCTTTATACACATAACATTTTACACTTTTCTTAGTTCTGTCAGAATAAATAGGTCTACCATCCCTATATCCTATGAATACCTGAACGAATACAGCAGTACATACGAAAGTATTATCATCAATTTTCCTCAATTCACTTAATTGTATGTCATGTATGTCGGAAGATTTTATTTGAACTTTACTATATCGCATATTCATTAACCCTGTAAAATAATCTTTCATCAAACGACGCCTTGGCTTTTTCCTTAAAGTAGAAGTTATTTCCATTTCAACGCCTTTTCTTCGTATTCCTTCATCTTCATAAGGTTCACAATTAGCAACAAACAATCGCACTGCTTTTCCTTTATACTTATTTCGTACATCATTACCGTTTTCCGGATTGGCCATGAATTCTATATAATCACACATTTGACTTACTTTCTCCGCAGCACGTATTTGAATCATTTTTTCTATTTCTTGTTGTGCATACGTAGCCGTAGAAAATACTAATAAAACAAGAACAATTAATAATTTATATTTCGAATTCATACTAATTCTATTTATTTGTTATAACATTCTTTCACGTTTATTTGGCTGATTTTATTATTTTCAACTGTATATAAAACAGGTACTATCTTCTCAAGGAGTCTACTACCTGAGATTCTATCAAGAAAATCGTCAATATTTTCCTTGTCTATAACAGTATTACCATCTTGAGGTAAAAATTTTACTTCTGCATTTTGTGTAAAAATCTCTCTCAACTCTCTTGCGGCTTTCTCCCTATCTACATAATTATTGCGTTTATCTATAATACAATCGAAGAACGATGTTAAATAGTTACTTACAGCTATATTATCATTCAAATTTAACTGATTACTTGAATTTGGACTTGGGTTCACATTATTGTTTGATGTCCTTATATTTGGCTTCTGTATTGGTTGAGGTGCTGGTATGTTTACCGAAGATAGATTACTTTTCCAAAAAGGAGTTTGCCTCCCATTAGAATATTCATGGACAACACCTTTCACTTCAGTAAATAATTCATTCCATCCTAAATTTCCTTCATAAGCCATATCTTCAAAAGTTGTGACAAGAACTGCTGTAAATAAGTCCATAGCTCCCAATGGGGTATCGCCACCTAATGAAGACTGTCCAACTGAAGCAGACGAAAGTATGAAATCACCTTTATTACCTAGAAACATTTTTTGTATTGCATCTCGCTCCGTCTTTGTCAATTCAACATTCCCATAATTGACAGAAAAAGTCGGCGTTTTTTTTGCACTAGCTGATTGAATAACATTACAACACATTCCTATAGTAACTGTTAGCCTTGCTCCTTTAGTTTTCAGTTCATCATGAACCCATTTTAAAGGTATAAATTTATGTTCCTCACTAAAATCACACCCAAGAAGCATCTGAGGATATTGATTGTTTTCAGCAGCAGCATGTGTACCATGCCCAATATAGTAAAATACAATAATATCCCTACCATCACATTTTAAATTTTCAACTTCTGATTTACATTTTTCTGGTGATAATGCAGAATCATAGATATCATGAATGTCAGACGTATAACCTGCATCATGCAATGCTGCATTTACAACATTAACAAATCGTCCATATAGTACACTCCGCCCCGTTTTATCTAATTCTCCAACATTGGGGTCTTCCGTATCTATGAATGTAAGCCAATGTATTGTTTGTGCTTTTGCAACTACGGACGATATG
>OKVE01000611.1_pt1 | contig 13203 bp, 12 predicted proteins | sample 1604781 | NCBI WGS metagenome assembly OKVE01 (sample SAMN01760918, study PRJEB22395) | human gut metagenome
TGGAAATACATTTGTTACAGGATCAACAAAGGAAGATATCCACGTTGAGATCTGTTCTAAATGCCATCCATTCTACACAGGTCAGCAGAAAGCTAACAGAGCTGATGGTCGTATTGATAAGTTCAACAAGAAATACGGTATCAACAAATAGAAAAAAGTGGTTACAGATAAGGTTGAGGTTATTAAATCTCAACCTTTTTTAGAACATGGAAACTCTATGAGAAAGACATGGTTATTTAAATGAAATATTCAGGAATTGGCGGACAGGCTGTCATGGAAGGCGTGATGATGCGAAATGCAGATAAATATGCAGTCGCAGTCCGCAAAACCGACGGCGAGATCGTTGTGAAAACAGAAGAATATAAAGGTATTGTTCAAAATAAAAAAATACGTTCTCTTCCGATCATACGAGGTGTGTTCAGCTTTATAGATTCCATGGTTCTTGGTATGAGTACACTGACTTATTCTGCATCTTTTTTTATGGATGAGGAAGAAGAGGAGAAAGACGAAAAGAAGGAGTCCGTGATGATGGGGCTGACGATTGCATGTTCAGTTGTGATGGCAGTAGCCATTTTTATGATACTTCCTTATTTTTTGTCACAGTTGTTTCGAAAATTTACAGATTCTACTACTTTGATCACACTGCTTGAAGGTGCAGTTCGTCTTGTGATTTTCTTTGGGTATATTCTGCTCATTTCCAGAATGAAAGATATTCAGCGTGTGTTTATGTACCATGGTGCAGAACATAAGTGTATTAACTGTATAGAGCATGGCATGGAGTTAAATGTGGAAAATGTGCTGAAAAGTTCCAGACTGCACAAACGCTGCGGAACCAGTTTTTTGTTTATCGTTATGATCGTCAGCATTATTTTCTTTTTGTTCATCCGGATTGAATCCCCGATCTGGCGAGTGGTATTCCGGCTTTTGCTGATCCCGGTGATCGCAGGCGTTTCGTTTGAGTTTATCCGTCTGGCGGGAAAGAGCGAAAATAAACTGGTAATTTTTTTATCAAAACCGGGTATGATGCTGCAGAAGCTTACAACAAGGGAGCCGGATGCTTCCATGGCAGAAGTAGCGATCGCATCGGTAGAGGCTGTGTTTGACTGGAGAGCATATCTGAAAGAAAATTTTGGGTGGCAGGAGAAAGTATGACGTACGAAGAAGCACGAAAAGAAGCAGAACAGATTCTGAAAGGGGCAGAAGTTCCGGATGCGGCTCTGGATGCCTGGTATCTTCTGGAATATGCGATACGGAAGATTGAAAAAAAGGAGACTGGGCGAACCTGGTATCTGATGAACCGAAAGGAAAGCATTCTGCCGGGGACACTCTTATACTATCAGGAATTGGTCTCCCGAAGAAAACAGCGGATTCCGCTGCAGCATCTGACCGGAGAACAGGAGTTTTACGGTTATCCGTTTTATGTCAATGAACATGTGCTGATCCCAAGGCAGGATACGGAAGTTTTGGTAGAAGAAGCACTGAAGCAAAAAAGAGAGGGCATGAAGGTGCTGGATCTGTGTACCGGTTCCGGCTGTATTCTGCTCAGTATCCTGAAAAATCTGAAGCAGGGAACGGGAGTCGGCATCGACATCTCAGAACAGGCACTTGAGGTTGCAAGACGAAATGCGAAAAGGCTGGGGCTGGAAGCAGCAACAACTTTTGTTTTAAGTGACTTGTTTGAGAAGGCACAGGGACCGTACGATATGATCGTCTCCAATCCGCCTTATATTGAAACGGAAGAGATTGCGCAGCTGATGCCGGAAGTGCGGGATCATGAGCCGCGTCTGGCACTTGACGGAATGTCTGATGGGCTTTATTATTACAGAAGTATTGTTTCACAATGCAGGGATTATTTAAAAGAAGACGGTGCACTGCTGTTTGAGATCGGTGCAGGGCAGGGAGCTGCAGTGAGTGAACTGCTCAAAGAAGCCGGTTTTGTGTCCGTCCAGGTAATAAAAGATCTGGCAGGGCTTGACCGGGTAGTTGCAGGAAAAGCAGGTACAAAGAAAGGAAAACAAGAAAAAGATGTTTGATAGACTGGAAGATTTGCTGATTCGATTTGAAGAGATCATGAGCGAACTGAATGAGCCGTTTGTCGTCAACGACCAGACCAGATTTCAGAAGCTTATGAAGGAGCAGAGTGATCTGCAGCCGATCGTAGATGCATATAAAGAATATAAAGAGAGCAAGCAGACGGTAGAGGACAGCCTTTCCATGCTGGAAGAAGAGTCCGATGAAGAGATGCGAGAAATGCTCAAAGAAGAACTGAATGATGCAAAGAAAAATATCGAAGAACTGGAACATAAGCTCAAAATTCTGCTGCTTCCGAAAGATCCGAACGATGAGAAGAACGTTATCGTTGAGATACGTGCCGGAGCAGGCGGGGATGAGGCGGCTTTATTTGCAGCTGAGATTTACCGCATGTATGTGAAATATGCGGATATGCACCGCTGGAAAACAGAAATGATGAGCTTAAATGAAAACGGTATCGGCGGTTTCAAGGAAGTAACATTCATGATTACCGGACAGGGTGCATACTCCAGACTGAAGTACGAAAGCGGTGTACATCGTGTACAGCGTGTACCGGAGACTGAATCAGGAGGGCGTATCCATACTTCCACGATCACGGTTGCGATCATGCCGGAAGCAGAAGAAGTAGACTTTCAGCTGGATATGAACGACTGTAAATTCGATGTATTCCGTGCATCTGGAAACGGCGGACAGTGTGTCAACACGACAGACTCCGCAGTACGTCTGACACACATCCCGACCGGTATCGTCATCTCCTGTCAGGATGAGAAATCTCAGCTGAAAAACAAAGACAAAGCACTGAAAGTACTGCGTTCCAGACTTTATGAAATGGAACTTGCAAAACAGCACGATGCAGAAGCAGAAGCAAGAAGAAGCCAGATCGGAACCGGTGACCGTTCCGAGAAGATCCGTACTTACAATTTCCCGCAGGGACGTGTGACGGATCATCGTATCAAACTGACACTGCACAGACTGGACGGTATCTTAAACGGCGATCTGGATGAGATCATTGACAGCCTGATCGCAGCAGATCAGGCAGCGAAACTTGCAAACCTGCAGGAAGCTTAAAAGTGATTGTATATAGTATAAGGAAGTGAGGTTTGTATTATGGGTAAATATTTTGGAACCGATGGTTTCCGAGGGGAAGCCAATGTAACTTTGACGGTAGAACATGCATTTAAGGTAGGACGTTTCCTTGGCTGGTATTACGGACAGGAGCATAAGCCAAGGATCGTCATCGGAAAAGACACCAGAAGAAGCAGTTATATGTTTGAATATGCACTGGTAGCAGGCCTGACCGCATCCGGAGCAGATGCGTACCTTCTGCATGTGACAACCACACCGAGTGTTTCCTATGTGGTAAGAACCGATGAATTCGACTGCGGTATCATGATCTCCGCAAGCCACAACCCATTTTATGACAATGGGATTAAAGTGATCAACGGAATGGGATGTAAACTGGAAGCAGAAGTTGAAGCTAAAATTGAGGCATATATTGATGGCGAGACTGGAGAACTTCCGCTGGCGACAAAAGAAAATATCGGCCGCACGGTGGATTATGTTGCCGGAAGAAACCGTTACATCGGCTATCTGATCTCTCTTGCAACCAGATCCTTCAAAAATTACCGCATTGGGCTGGACTGCTCGAACGGAAGTTCTTCTGCAATCGCAAAGAGTGTTTTTGATGCACTGGGAGCGAAGACTTATGTGATCAACAATGAGCCGAACGGAACCAACATCAATACAAACTGCGGCTCCACACACATCGATGTACTGCAGCAGTATGTAAAAGAAAAAGGCCTGGATGTCGGATTTGCCTATGACGGTGATGCAGACCGGTGTATAGCAGTCGATGAAAATGGCAATGTTATTGACGGGGATCTGATTCTTTACGTGTGTGGAAAATATTTAAAAGAGCAGGGCAAACTGAAAAATGACACGATCGTAACGACCGTCATGTCCAACCTCGGTTTGTACAAAGCATGCGACAAAGCCGGCATTCACTACGAAAAGACAGCTGTTGGTGACAAGTATGTCTATGAGAATATGACACAGAACGGCCACTGCCTGGGCGGAGAACAGTCCGGACATATCATTTTCAGCAAACATGCGACAACCGGTGACGGTATCCTGACTTCTCTGATGATCATGGAAGTGCTTACCGAGAAAAAACAGACACTTGGAACGCTGGCAGGAGAAGTGAAGATTTATCCGCAGCTGTTGAAAAACGTGCGTGTTGCCGACAAGAAGACAGCAAGAGAGAATCCGGAAGTACAGAAAGCCGTCGATCAGGTGGCAGAAGCACTTGGAGATGAAGGACGTATTCTGGTGCGTGAAAGCGGAACCGAGCCGTTGATCCGTGTTATGGTAGAAGCAGCAGAAGACGCACTCTGCGAAAAATATGTAGATCAGGTCGTAGATGTTATGAAGGCACAGGGACTGGTTGTAGAATAAGAAAAAAGTGTGGGCTGTCCTTTTTCAAACAGGGCAGCCTTTTTTATAAGAACAGGAAACAGAAGGTATGATAAATTTTAGAAAAGTAGAGCTGGAAGATCAGAAAGCGTACAAACCTTATATGGCACAGCAACAGTGCAGAAGCTGTGAGTGTACCTTTACAAATCTGTACCTCTGGTCCAGGTTTTATGCCGTTACGGCGACGGTGGAGAACGGGATGTTGCTGACAAAAAGTGAGGAAGGCGACTATCTGTCTTATGGATTTCCGATGGGAAAGCCAAAGTATTTAAAAGAGGCGGTGGATGCACTTTATGAGTACAGTAAAGAGAAGAAACGCAAGTTTCAGATGCACAATGTAACACCAGAACAGTTTGCACTTTTAGAAGAAATCTATCCGGGAAGATTTCAGATCGAATACCGCAGAGACTATGCAGATTATGTCTATGAAGCAGAAAAGCTTGCAAAATTATCCGGAAAGAAATATCATGGAAAGAAGAATCATACGAACAAGTTCAAAAAGCTCTATCCGAACTGGCAGTATGAGAGACTGAATGATTCGAACGTGGAAGAATGTTTTCAGATGGCACTGAAATGGAGAAACAAAAACGGTTGCGGAGAAGATCCAGAAAAGAACAGTGAGATGTGTGTAACCCTGAATTCACTGCGGCTGTATAAAGAGCTGGATCTTCGCGGAGGTGTGCTTCGTGCCGAAGGAAACGTGGTTGCGTTTTCTATCGGAGAGCCGGTCTCAGATGACACCTTTGTAGTCCACATTGAAAAAGCATTTGCTGATGTGCCGGGTGCTTATCCGATGATCAATCAGCAGTTTGTGGAACATGAAGTGCAGGGATTTTCCTACGTGAATCGAGAAGAGGATATGGGCGAAACGGGACTTCGCAGTGCCAAAGAATCCTATCACCCGATTTTTATGGTGGAGAAAGGCATTGTGACAGAGAAAGGGGAAAAACAGCATGATTTCAGAGAAGATGAGAGGATATGTGGAGAACAGTTCTGCGATCCGTGCAATGTTTGAAGAAGGCAAAAAGATGGCAGATCAGTTCGGAGCAGAAAATGTATACGATTTCAGCCTCGGTAATCCGAATGTGCCGGCACCTGCCGAAGTAAAAAATGCAATCGAAGAAATCCTGAAAAACGAAGATGCACGGATGGTGCATGGCTATATGAACAATGCCGGATACGAAGATGTCAGAGAGGCTGTTGCAGCGTCGTTGAATCAGCGTTTTGGCACAGCATTTCACAAAGAAAATATTTTAATGAGTTTAACACAAGAGATATAAACTCAAGAATTAACACATTAAAAACTATTCAAAAATGGATATTAAATAATGAAGATAAAATATATGAAGCTTTAGAAAAAGATTTAAATAAATCAACAGTTGAAACATATATGTGTGAAATAGGAATGGCACTTAGTGATATTAGATATCAAATTAATCATTTAAAAAAATGGTCTAAAAGAAAAATGGTCTTAACATCTTTAGCACAGTTTCCATCTATTGGTTATAAATATTATGAGCCATATGGTGTTACTTTAGTTATGAGTACATGGAACTATCCTTTTTTATTATCAGTACAACCCACTATTGCTAGTATTGCTGCTGGTAATACTGTTATATTAAAACCAAGCGTATATGCCCCTAATACTAGTTCACTTTTAAATAAAATGTTTACTGAAACTTGCAATAAAAATTTAGTAACTGTTGTTGAAGGTGGTAGATGTGAAAATGAAGAAATATTGAATCAAAAATATGATTATATTTTCTTTACAGGAAGCAGTAATGTTGGAAAAATAGTTATGTCAAAAGCAAGCGAACATTTAACACCTGTTACACTAGAACTAGGTGGTAAAAGTCCATGTATTATAGATGATGATGATAATTTTAAAACATGTGTAAAAAGATGTATATTTGGTAAATTATTAAATTCAGGTCAAACTTGTATCGCTACAGATTATTTATTTATAAGAGAAGACTTAAAAGAAAGGTTTATTGAAGAAGCTAGAATTATTATAGAAGACTTCTTTGGAGATAATCCATTAGCTTCAGATCAAATGGTAAAAATAGTTAATAAAAAACATTTTGATAGACTAAATGGATTACTTAAAGATGAAAAAATATTGTTAGGTGGTAAAATTGATTTAAAAGCTTTTAAAATAGAACCAACTTTAGTTGAAATAAAATCAAAAGATTCTAAATTAATGCAAGAAGAAATATTCGGTCCTATTCTTCCAATTATGACATATAAAAATATTGATGAAGTAATTAAATATATTAATGATCATGAAAAGCCTCTAGCTTGTTATATATTCTCAAGTGACAAAATAATTCAAGATAAAATAATTCAAGAATGTAGTTTTGGTGGCGGATGTATTAATGGCACAATAATGCACGTTTTATCACATAACCTTCCATTTGGTGGGGTTGGTAAAAGTGGAATGGGTTCTTATCATGGTAAATATAGTTTTAAAACTTTCTCACATGAAAAAAGTATATTAAAGAAATTTAAATCATTTGATTTTTCTACAATATACTATCCATATAATAAATTAAAATTAAAAATCGCCAAAATAGTTATCAAATAAAAGAGCAATTCAATGCTCTTTTTATTTGATATTAATTTGTATATTTATCAGATAATGATTCACAGAAGTATTGTTCATCTCCATAATATCTAGAACCATTAAATGGTATTGATGATAATGAAAGACCACTATTTTCCTCTGCAATTATATATCTTTTATTTGCTTCATCTATTCCTACTATTAAAGCTATATGTCCTGGACACGAAAGTGCATCTCCTATTTTACATACAGCAGTGGACTTTCCAGATAGTTCAATTTTTGGTTTATCATCATACCACACAGCAGTCTTTTGCATACCTTGTGATACTGCCCAGTTAAAGAAACCTGAACAATCCATTCCTCCATAGTAGTATGTATTACCACCTCTTGAAGTAGCAGAAGGACCTACATTATCGCCCCATTTTGGATTAACACCCATTTTTTGATATGTTCCACCCCAATAATAAGGTAATTTATATCCATATTCAGCAACTGTTCCAATAAGAGTCATTGCTGAATAAACAGTTGCTTCTCTACTCCCCACTCCAGCAGCACGTACACCAGTTAAAATTTTATCATTTAATTCACTAATACTTGAACCATTTTCATTTAATAAATCTTTTAATGATTTACCCTCTAAAGTTTTAAGATTTTGATATAATGAATCATCAGGATTAACAGGATAATTACTTACGTTAAGATTCTTGTTTTTAATCGCATTCTCATATATTTTAGATATTTTATTTTTTATTTCCGGATCGGTAATTGAGTCTATCTTACTTTCTATTGATTTAGATTTACTTATAAAGTTATTTTTATTTAAAGAATCTATATCACTAACAATATCAACATATACTTTATATTTCTCTAATCTTTTTATTTGAACTTCTTTATTCACTTTTTTATCATTAACATTGTTTATATATCTTAATGCATTATTATAATCAGTTTTACTAAAAGATGATTCTATTCTTTCAATATACGCATCTATTACGCCCATCTTATTTCCATTTTTAAAACAATCAATTATATCATTTGAATTACTTCCAACTATATTAAATATATTTTCTACTATAGTAGGTATTAAAAATATTGAAGCAGCTGCTATAAGCATATTAACAATAGTTTTATTTGCTTTATTTATTCTATTATCATCAGGATCAAGTATAGCTCTTATATATGTAATCATACCGAATATGATTAATATAATTGGTACTGCTATTTTAATAATAGTAAGAACTATCTTAATAATTCTCATAACTTCTAATACTTCAGGAGCACTACATATTCCTAATATCATTATATCACCTACATTCTATTAAAATTATATCATAAAAAGAAAAGACACAAAAGTGTCTAATTAAATTTACTGTATCTTTTTATCATTTTGTCTTTTCCAAGTAACTTCATAATATGATATAAGTCAGGTGTATTTGATTTAGTAGTTAATGCAACTCTAAGTACAGTTGATACATCCGCTACATTACCTTTAAAGTTCTCAGGATTTTTCTTATATTCTTTAATATTAGATGCATAACCTAATAATTCACACATCTCTTTAATTTTGCTAAACCAAACATCTTTTTCATCATTTTCATCATAATATTTAGTTATATAAGTATTTAATATATTTTTAATTTCATCTTTATCAGTTATATTTTTCCATTCATATACTTTATCTTCTTTGTCAAATAAGTCATCATACATATACCATATTAAGCTCTTAATCATTTTATAGTTATATATATCTTTTCTTGGCTTTTCTTGCTCCCTTTCAATATTTAAAATACTTGTATAATAATTTTTATCTCTATCAATTAATTCTTTGAAGTCAGTATCATATATGCATGCCCATTCATAAGACTTATCACATAAATCACTTGCCTTCATCTTAGAAATTATATCCTTAGATATATTATTTAATTTTTCAAGGTCAAATAATGCACCTGATGCTGACATCTTATCAGCAGAAAATTTAAATTCAGTAAATAATGCATCGGGATTACTACGTCTCCATTCTTCATAATTAGAGTTTATTATAGTCATTACTGCTTCAACTACTGCATTTGGAACATACCCATTTTCTTCATAAAAACTCATTGAAGCTTCAGGATCTTTTCTCTTACTAATCTTTCTTTTAATATCACCATCTTGTTTCAATATTAATGGGTATTGAATATACTTAGGTAATTTAAAACCAAATGCTTCAAATAATTCAATATGTTTTGGTACAGAACTAATCCATTCTTCCCCTCTTACAACATGAGTAGTATGCATTAAATGATCATCTACTAAATGAGCAAAATGATATGTTGGTAATTTATCACTAGATTTCATAATAACAAAGTCTTCATCATTTGATGGAAATTCTATTCTACCTTTAACTTCATCATCAAAAGGTATTTTAGTTTCAAAGTCACCCATTGATTTAAATCTAATTACATAATCTTCACCATTTTTAATTTTATTACACATTTCATCTATAGATAAGAATCTACATCTAGCATATTTACCATAATATCCAGTTCTTTGTTTTTTTCTTTCTTGATTAACCCTCATAGTATCTAATTCTTCTTTATTACAAAAACATGGATATGCCCTTCCTATCTCTATTGCTTTTTTAATATAGGCATGATAGATATCTATTCTTTCACTTTGAATATATGGGCCATAATTACCAACCATTTTACCATCATATTCATATTCAGTTGGTTTTAAACCATAATGATTAAGTACATGAGTTATTTTTTCAACTGCATCAGGTATTTCACGTGCTTTATCAGTATCTTCATTTCTTAAGAAAAATACCCCATCACTATTCTTATATATAATATAGTCTATTAAAGCACTCATAAAGTTACCTATATGCATATATCCAGTAGGACTAGGAGCAAATCTAGTAACATATTGTCCTTCTTTTAAGTCTCTTTCTGGATATAACTTTTCATAATATTCAGTATCATATTTTAAATCAGGAAATATCAAATTAGCTAAATCTTTGTTTGTCATAATACACCTCTTTTTAACAAATAAAATTATATAATATTTTCCAAATTAAAACAAGACTATTCGTCTTGTTATCTAACAGTAAATATAACATATATGAACACAGAACTAATTGTCACTATAAGAGAAAGTAACATATAATCAGTAACCCTCATCATTTTTTTCTTTTTAGTGACATGCTCTTCTTCTTCAATAACTGTTCTTTCAAGTATTGGTTCCATCTTAATAGTATTTAAAAGTTCTTCTTCTTTTAATGCTTCTTCTCTTTTTCTAATTTGTTCATCTATATCTATAATCGCAGTTGTTTCAAAACCTACTGTATCTTTCATATTTACACTTCCTTATATCTTTATATATCAATAATATCACAAATGTAAAACATATTACAAGTTTTTTTGCTTATTTTCTAACTTTATTATTTTCTCTTGACTTATCCAAAAATTTATCGTATTATTTATATGTGCTTATGGAGACATACTCAAGAGGCTGAAGAGGTGCCCCTGCTAAGGGTATAGATCGGGAAACTGGTGCGAGAGTTCGAATCTCTCTGTCTCCGCCATAATAAAAATAACTCAAGTTACCTTGAGTTTTTTTGTGTTTTAATTAAATGTTTAATACGCATCTGATATTTTTCTAATTCTTTTATATGGTACATCAATTTCACTATCAGAATTTTCATGTGAATCAAAATATATAGCATGACCACCTTTTCTATGCCAATCATCTAAATTCGTAATTCCATCATCTATCAAAATATTGCCTTCAGCTAATACCACATCAGACTTGTTTAAATTATATGGTACGAAAATAACATTTTGTTTTATATTATTTTTTCTTAACCATTCAGTTTTTAGTCTTGCTTCATTACCTAAAGAATGAACTCTAGTTATTATACTTGTAGTGTTTAAATCCATTTGTTGTAAGCAATAAATAGAGTCATTAATTTCTTTTGCATTCGACAAAATAACTTCCCAATTTGCATTTCTAATATAATTTTCTAATTCGACATCAGGTAGCAAATGATTATTTGGTATTTTGTCCCATTCCTCAAACAAAATTGGTTCGGTATCTAAAATCACCCCATCAAAATCAATATAATAATTCATATTTTCCTCCTAAAATAGCAATTACAAGTTACTTAATTTTTACATTTATTTCATTTTTCTTTTCTTTATAATAATCATAATTTCCATAATATGTCGATACTTTACCATCTTTAAATTCATAAATCTTATCGGCAAATTTATTTATGAAATATCTATCATGCGATACAAATAAAAATGTACCTGAAAATGTTTCTATTGCGTCTTCTAAAACTTCTTTTGTTTCTATATCAATATGATTAGTTGGTTCATCAAATATAATACAATTAACCGACTTTTGCATTATTATTGAAATCATTAATCTGATTTTTTCTCCTTCAGACAGCTTCCCTATTTTTTTATTTATATTATCTTGATAAAAATGATACGTACTTAGTATTCTCCTTGAAGTTTCAATGTCTTTGCAAGCTTCAATTTGAAAAAATTCTAAAACTGTTAATTGTGGATTTTCAAATTCGATTACTTGCGGCAAATAACCTATTTTGGTACTTGGCCCAATATCAATTCGTCCAAAATGTTCTAGTTTTTGATTGTTTAACAGTGTATTAATAAAAGTTGATTTACCACTGCCATTAGATCCTATTATAGCGATTCTTTCTCCAAATTTAATATTCATATTTAAATCATCTAATATTTTATCACCATTCGGTTTAATAACAGATAAATTTTCAACATTAAATGCTGTTTTACTTATATTATTTTCCTCGCTAAAATTAATATTAATCTTTCTAGATATTTTGGGTTTCTTTACTCCATAATCCCTTATTTTTTGAATTTTATTTCTTAATTGTTTTGCTCTATCATACATTGCAGAACTTTTTGTTTGATTAGCTTTTTGAATAAAATAACTTACTTCTTGCTCCAACTTTTTTATTTGTTGTTGTTGCAATTTAAAATCACTCATTTGTTTTTCAAATTCTTTTTCTTTGGTCTCAAGAAACAAAGAATAATTCATATTGTATACTTTTGGATCATTATCAGATAAATCCAAAATCTTTGTTGACATTTTATCTAGAAAATATCTGTCATGAGATACAATAACTATAGCACCGCGAAATGATTTTAGATAATTTTCTAGCCATTCCATTTTTTCAATATCTAAATGATTTGTCGGCTCATCTAACAAAAAAATATCAGGTTTTTGAATTAAACATTTAGCTAATTGTATTAATGTTCTTTCTCCACCACTTAAACTAGATAATTTTTGATTTAACATATCATTAGTTATTCCTAATCCTGAACAGACCTCACTTATTCTAATATCAATTTCATAACCACCTAAATCATTAAATTTATCAATTAATTCGCAATATTTCTTTAAATTTTTATCATATGAAGAATCTGAGGTATTATTGATTAATAATTCATATTTTTTTATTAACATTTCAATTTTATTTAATTCAATAAATGCATCTCTCAAATATTCATAACAAATCTTATCACTGGATTCAGCACATACCTGTTTCAAATAAGAGAGCTTAGCATCTTTTTTTAAACTAACATTTCCTTTATCACAACTTTCTTCCCCACTAATTATTTTCAATAATGTAGTTTTACCACAGCCATTAGGCCCGACAATTGAAAGAATTTCTCCTTTATCTAAATCAAATGAAACATTCTTAAATAACTCTCCATAGCCAAAATTCTTGGAAAGCTTATTTATATTTAATAATGACATACTTCCTCCTTAAACTTATTTTATATAATAATATATTTATTAATTATTATCAATCATTTTTTTTAAATTTAGCATTCCGAATACTAAATCTTTTTGCTTAACAGCAAAATTAATTCTAATAATTTTCTCGTTATTATCCATATACATTATCGAATTGCCACATATTACCTTAACATTAGCTTCAACAAATAGTTTGTCGAACAATTCATAATAATTTAAATTTGTTTTTATTTTTAATAATGCAAAAAAACCTGATTCGATTTCCTCTAAGCCATCAAGAAAATCAATATTTTTAATACCAGAATATATATATTCATAGTCAGACTTAGATAAATATTTTTTAATTATTT
>OKVE01000616.1_pt1 | contig 13150 bp, 9 predicted proteins | sample 1604781 | NCBI WGS metagenome assembly OKVE01 (sample SAMN01760918, study PRJEB22395) | human gut metagenome
GTGCTCTTCCGATCTTACAATGCACAAACAAATCATCCCGTATGGTTAAATTGTAAATCGTCAAATAGTAAATAAACAGATGGCACAAAGAAATGCATTAGGACGCGGGCTAGACGCCCTCTTCTCCATGGATGAAGTAAAGACCGAAGGCTCCTCCTCTATCAATGAGATAGAGCTGTCGAAGATTACGGTCAATCCCAACCAGCCCCGTCATGAATTCGACCCGGTTGCGTTGCAGGAGTTAGCCGATTCCATCTCCGAAATCGGCATCATACAGCCCATCACCCTGCGCAAGCTTAGCGACGACGAATACCAGATTATCGCCGGCGAGCGTCGTTTCCGTGCTTCGCAGCTTGCCGGACTGACAAGCATCCCTGCCTATATCCGCACTGCAGATGACGAGAACGTCATGGAAATGGCGCTCATCGAAAACATACAGCGCGAAGACTTGAACTCCGTAGAAATAGCCCTCGCTTACCAGCATCTGTTGGAACAATACGGACTGACGCAGGAACGCCTCAGCGAACGCGTAGGTAAGAAGCGTACCACCATTGCCAACTACCTGCGCCTGCTCAAACTGCCCGCCCCCGTCCAGATGGGACTGCAGAACAAGCAGATAGACATGGGACATGCCCGCGCGTTGGTAACGCTTGGCGATCCCAAACTGCAAGTGAAGATTTTCGAAGAAATCCTGGAGCACGGGTATTCCGTACGCAAAGTGGAAGAAATCGTAAAGTCACTGAGTGAAGGCGAAAGCGTGAAGAGCGGTGGTCGTAAGATTGCCCCCAAGCGCGCCAAACTGCCCGAAGAATTCAATATGCTGAAACAACAGCTCTCGGGCTTTTTCAGTACCAAGGTGCAGCTAACCTGCTCGGAGAAAGGAAAAGGTAAAATCAGTATCCCGTTCAATAACGAAGAAGAATTGGAACGTATCATCGGCATTCTTGATACGCTGAAGAAATAAATGAGGAAAAAAGGAAGAATATATCAGTTAGCCATTGCCCTGCTGCTCTGTTTTTTACAGATGGCAGGGATTGCTATGTATGGTCAGGACCGTCCACGTGCCGCTTCCAAGCGTGCGCAGCGGCATCAGACCGATACACTCAACACCGTGGTGAACCGGGACAGCCTCACTGTTGCCGACAGTCTTGCAGCCGAAAACAAGCGGAAGATGCTGGAAATGACTGCCAGCCCCGACCTGAAGGAACAGCCCGTGCCTACAGACAGTCTGCAAAAGGCCATCGACCCCAAAAGGTGGGTACCTAATCCCACAAAAGCCACCTGGCTTGCCCTCGTCATTCCCGGCGGTGGACAAATTTACAACCGCAAGTATTGGAAACTGCCCATCTTCTATGGAGGATTTGCCGGTTGTGCCTATGCCCTTACGTGGAACAGCAAGATGTATAAGGACTATTCGGCCGCCTACAAGGATGCCGTAAATGGTAATTTCAACTCCAGTACCATTACCGACCTGCTGCCTCCCAACTATAACTATACCGAAAGCCAGCTGACGGAGACACTACGGAAGCGTAAGGATACCTTCCGACGATACCGCGACTTGAGCATCTTCGCCTTTATCGGTGTATACCTGCTGTCCGTTGTCGACGCATACGTAGACGCAGAGCTGTCCAACTTTGACATCACCCCCGACCTCAGCATGAAAGTGGAACCTGCCATAATCAACAGCCAGATGACTGGTTCCTCTAATAAGAACGTCGGCGTGCAATGCAGTTTCCGATTCTAAAAACGAAAATTAAAGCATAAATTATTACCTAATGACACACAAGGCCATATATATGAAAAGAATTATTCTCGGTTCCTCGCTTCTGTTTTGCGCCCTCTTCACCGCTCCGGCCATGCATGCGCAAGAAAGCGTGGAAGTGCTTATCCGCGAAAACGGCACGGAACGCCAGGAATCCATCGAGCTGCCCAAAAGCATGACCTATCCGCTGGACAGCCTGCTCAATGACTGGAAAGCCAAGAATTACATAGACTTGGGAAAAGACTGCAGCACCTCTACCGTAAACCCGATGTTCAGTGACTCTGTATACATAGACCGGTTGTCGCGCATGCCGACCGTCATGGAAATGCCATACAACGAGATTGTGCGCAAGTTCATCGACATGTATGCCGGACGTCTGCGCAACCAGGTTGCCTTCATGCTGAGCGCCTGCAACTTCTATATGCCCATCTTCGAAGAAGCGCTGGATGCCTACGGCCTGCCGCTCGAGCTGAAATACCTGCCCATCATAGAATCCGCTCTCAACCCTTCTGCCGTATCCCGCGCGGGAGCCTGCGGACTATGGCAGTTTATGCTCGCCACCGGAAAGATATACGGACTGGAAAGCAACAGCCTCGTAGACGAACGCCGTGACCCGATAAAGGCGACCTGGGCGGCAGCACGCTACCTGAAGGACATGTATGACATTTACAAAGACTGGAACCTGGTGATTGCCGCCTACAACTGCGGTCCGGGCACCATCAACAAAGCCATCCGCCGCTCGGGAGGGAAAACCGATTATTGGGAAATCTACAACTATCTGCCCAAAGAGACACGCGGCTACGTGCCCGCCTTCATTGCCGCCAACTACGTAATGATCTACTACTGCAAGCACAACATCTGCCCCATGGAAACCGACATTCCGGAAGCAACCGATACGGTGCAAGTAAGCCGTAACCTTCATTTCGAGCAGATTTCCGACCTATGCGGCATCAGCCTGGACCAGATAAAGAGCCTAAATCCCCAATTCAAGAAAAGCATCATCCCCGGAGAGAGCAAGCCGCAGACGCTACGCCTCCCCATCAACTACATCAGTGCCTTCATTGACAAGCAAGACACCATCTATGCCCACCGCAGTAACGAGCTGTTCAAGAACCGCAGAGTCGTGGCCGTTTCCAATACACGCTCGACGGCACGTAGCAGCAAAGGCAGTACCGCTACGGGGAATGTCACCTACCACAAGATACGCAGTGGCGAGAATCTCGGCAGCATTGCACGGAAATACGGTGTCACTGTCAATCAGTTAAAAAGTTGGAATGGATTGCGCAGTACCAGAATCTCCGCAGGAAAGCGCTTGAAGATTTATAAATAAAGACATAAACGCTTGCCCGGTGTTGAAAATTGCTTATTTTTGCAAAAAGTGAAGTGAAGAAAGGAGAAAGCAGTATATGGAAGAAAATATAAGTCAGAAGGAAAAGGAAAAAGCCGAAGAGGAAATGATCGAACAGGCATTCCAAGAACTGTTGAACGACTATTTGGCCACCAAGCACCGCAAGCGCGTCGAAATAATAACCAAAGCATTCAACTTTGCCAACCAGGCGCATAAGGGCATCAAGCGTCGTTCCGGCGAGCCCTACATCATGCACCCCATTGCTGTGGCAAAGATTGTCTGTAATGAGATAGGACTGGGGTCTACTTCCATATGCTCGGCATTGCTGCATGATGTGGTGGAGGACACCGACTACACCGTAGAGGATATTGAAAACATCTTCGGTCCCAAAATCGCCCAGATTGTAGACGGGCTGACAAAGATTTCCGGCGGTATCTTCGGCGACCGTGCCTCGGCGCAGGCAGAGAACTTCAAGAAGCTGCTGCTCACCATGTCCGACGATATCCGGGTTATCCTCATCAAGATAGCCGACCGTCTGCATAACATGCGTACACTCGGCTCCATGCTGCCCAACAAGCAGTTCAAGATTGCAGGCGAAACACTCTATATTTATGCCCCGCTCGCCAACCGCCTCGGCTTGTACAAAATCAAGACAGAACTGGAAAACCTGAGCTTCAAGTACGAACATCCGGAAGAGTACCACGAGATAGAAGAGAAACTGGAAGCCACCGCCGTGGAGCGCGACAAGGTATTCAATGAGTTCACCGCTCCGATACGGGCGCAACTGGACAAAATGGGACTGAAATACCGTATCCTTGCCCGTGTAAAGTCCATCTACTCCATCTGGAACAAAATGCAGACCAAGCATGTCCCCTTCGAGGAAATCTATGATTTGCTTGCTGTCCGCATCATCTTCGAGCCCCGCAATATAGAGGAAGAGCTAAACGACTGCTTCGACATTTACGTCTCCATATCCAAGATATACAAGCCCCACCCTGACCGCCTGCGCGACTGGGTGAGCCATCCCAAAGCCAACGGCTACCAAGCCCTGCACGTCACCCTTATGGGTAACAACGGGCAATGGATTGAAGTACAAATCCGCAGTGAACGCATGAATGACGTTGCCGAACAAGGCTTTGCCGCCCACTGGAAATACAAAGAAGGCGGAGGCAGCGAAGATGAAGGCGAACTGGAGAAATGGTTGCGTACCATCAAGGAAATTCTGGACGACCCACAACCGGACGCCATCGATTTTCTCGATACCATCAAACTGAACTTGTTTGCATCGGAAATTTTCGTCTTCACCCCGAAAGGCGACCTCAAGACCATGCCGCAGAACTCTACGGCACTGGACTTTGCCTTCTCCTTGCATACCGACATCGGCAGCCACTGCATCGGCGCCAAGGTAAACCACAAACTGGTTCCCCTAAGCCACAAACTGCAAAGCGGTGACCAGGTAGAGATATTGACCTCCAAATCGCAACGCGTACAGCCGGAGTGGGAAGTGTATGCCACCACTGCCCGCGCCCGCGCCAAGATTGCCACCATCCTGCGCAAAGAGGCGAAAGCCTATCAGAAAGAAGGTGAAACCATACTGAACGAATTCTTCAAAAACGAGGATATACGTATGGATGATGCTACTCTGGACAAGCTGACCAGGCTGCACGGCTTCCACACCCGCGACGAGCTGCTCGTTGCCATCGGCAACAAACGGGTTGTGCTGGGCGATGCCGACAAGAACGTGTTCAAGGAAAAGCAGAACAGCAACTGGAAGAAGTTCCTGACCTTCTCCTTCGGTAACAAGGACAACAAGGATGCCAAAGAACAACCGGAAGAGAAAACACCGCAAGAGAAAATCAACACTAAGCAGATTCTGAAGCTGACGGAAGAGACCATCTCAAAGAACTATATTATGGCCGACTGTTGCCATCCCATTCCGGGTGACGACGTACTGGGATACATCGACGAGCAAAACCGTGTTGTCATCCACAAGCGCCAATGCCCCGTTGCCACCCGCCTTAAGAGTAGCTACGGAAACCGTATCATCGCCACCGAGTGGGACACTCACAAGGATTTGTCGTTCCTCGTCACTATATATATAAAAGGTATAGACAGCATGGGATTGCTGAACGAAGTAACTCAAGTCATCTCCCGCCAGCTCAACGTGAATATCCGTAAACTGACCATCGAAACCAACGACGGTATCTTCGAAGGAAAGATACAACTCTATGTACACGATGTGGACGACGTGCGCACTATCTGCAATAACCTGAAGCAGATACAGAATATAAAACAAGTGACGAGAGTAGAGGAATAAACGGAGTGGTATTTATTCTACTTCAGTCCTTGAATATTTTCCTTCAAGCTCTCCACATCCTCGTAAGTAAACTCATCCAATGCCAGTTTCATGCCTACCAGTTCTTCGCGGATAGCTCTCAGGCGATCTACGATTTCAAAGTTGCGTATCGTAGCTTCTTTATTGTCTTTCATCCGTTGGCGGGCGCCGGGCAAGGTCATTCCGCGCTCCTTCACCAGATGATAGATAAGTTTCACTGTCTCAATGTCCTCCTTACGGTACTGGCGTATTCCCCGCCCCCCCTTCTTCGGATTGAGTTGCGGAAACTCCTTTTCCCAGAAACGGAGCAGTGATTCGTTGACATCGAACATGGCAGCCACCTCGCTGATGGAGTAATATAACTTTAAATTCTTATCTGTATTCAGCATGATGTAATCCTTTCTCTATAAATCATCCGTCAATCAAGCACCTTACCATGGTTCGCCGCAATCTGTATCATGCGGTCATAATCCTCGGCACTGAGATCCATGAAGTAGTAGTTGACGGGATTCACAACTTTTCCCTTAACGTGTACTTCGTAGTGCAAGTGCGGACCAGTACTCTTGCCCGTACTGCCTACCCCGCCAATGACCTCACCACGTACCACTTTCTTGCCCAACTTCGTCCGGAAATCGCGCAAGTGTGCATACACCGTCTGATAACCGAAGCCGTGGTCTATCACAATTCTGTTGCCATAGCCCGATTGCCAGCCCATCTGCACCACGGTGCCATCTCCCGTGGCATAGACATCCGTGCCCTGGGGAGCCGAAAAGTCCATACCCTCATGGAACTTGCTGGTACCATAAATGGGGTCGATACGCGTACCGTAACCCGAAGCGGTCTTACGGAGGTCTTTATTGGAAACCGGCTGTATGGCAGGAATGCAGCGCAGCATTTCATCATGATTCTTGCACATCTCCACCACATCGTCAAAGGAGCGGGACTGGATATAGAGTTGCTTGCTAATCATATCCATTTTCTGCGTGGTATTGATAACCAAGTCGGAGTTAGCCATATCCATCAGATGCTCATAGCGGTTGGTACCGCCGTATCCAGCCTGACGGATGGCAGAAGGAATAGGGTCGGCCATGAAAATCACCCGGTACAGATTGTCATCACGCTGCTGTATGTCTTGCAGCACTCCCATAGCCTCGTCCAGCCGGCGGGAGAGGACGTTGTACTGCGCCTGCAGTTTGCTGTTCTCCTTTCGCAACTCCTTCTCCGACGGAGAGCCGAAGATAAGCAGCAATACGATGAAACTGCCCGCACCCAGCCCCATACCGATGAACAAACGGCGGAGAATGCTCAGCGCCCGCTGCCTCACGGTAGGATAAATACGGTCGTACGTCTGCGTCTGGGGATTATAAATGTAGTAAACTTTGCGCATCTTAGGAAATATTTCGCTTGTCAATGCGACAAAAGTAATAAAAACAAGCTATCTTTGCACAGTTTTTTCAAGAATATTAAGACTAAGTAGCAAGTAGTTAGTAGTAAGAAACGGGCAAAAAACGACAAGAGAAGGTAAATCAAATTAGAATCAGATAAATCAATAGAGAGTATGTTGACTGCAAACGAAATCAGAGACTCTTTCAAGAGTTTCTTCGAAAGTAAAGGTCACCAGATAGTGCCTTCGGCCCCGATGGTGATTAAGGATGACCCCACGTTGATGTTCACCAATGCGGGAATGAACCAGTTTAAAGATATTATTTTGGGCAACCACCCGGCGAAATACAAAAGAGTTGCTGACTCGCAGAAATGCCTTCGCGTAAGCGGAAAGCACAACGACCTGGAGGAAGTGGGTCACGATACCTACCACCACACCATGTTCGAGATGCTGGGCAACTGGTCGTTTGGCGACTACTTCAAGAAGGAAGCCATCTCCTGGGCATGGGAGTATCTGGTGGATGTATTGAAACTCGACCCCAAAGACCTCTACGCCACCGTATTCGAAGGTAGCGCCGAAGAAGGACTGGAACGCGACAACGAAGCCGCTTCTTACTGGGAGCAGTTCTTGCCGAAAGACCACATTCTGAATGGCAACAAACACGATAACTTCTGGGAAATGGGTGATACGGGACCGTGCGGTCCGTGTTCGGAAATCCATGTGGACTCCCGTTCGGAAGAAGAGAAGGCCAAAGTACCCGGCAGCCAGCTGGTGAACAAAGACCACCCGCAGGTGATTGAAATCTGGAACCTCGTGTTCATGCAGTTCAACCGCAAGGCGGACGGCAGCCTGGAAGGACTTCCCGCCAAGGTTATCGACACCGGCATGGGCTTCGAGCGACTGGTGCGCACACTGCAAGGAAAGACCTCCAACTACGACACCGACGTATTCCAACCGATACTGAAAGCCATCGGAGACATGGCAGGCAAGAAGTATGGCGAAGATGAGAAGTCGGACATCGCCATGCGTGTAATTGCCGACCACATCCGCACCATCGCCTTCTCCATCACCGACGGACAGCTTCCGAGCAATGCCAAGGCAGGTTACGTCATCCGTCGTATCCTCCGCCGTGCCGTGCGCTACGGTTACACGTTCCTCGGACAGAAGCAGGCATTCATGTACAAGCTCCTCCCCGTACTCATCGAGAACATGGGCGCCGCTTATCCCGAACTGGATGCACAGAAGGAACTGATTGCCAAAGTTATCAAGGAAGAAGAAGACTCCTTCCTCCGCACCCTGGAGACGGGTATCCGCCTGCTGGAAAAGACCATGGCAGACGCCAAAGCCGCCGGCAAGAACGAAATCAGCGGAAAGGATGCCTTTACCTTATATGATACCTTCGGTTTCCCGCTCGACTTGACGGAACTGATTCTCCGCGAAAACGGCATGACTGCCGACATCAAGGAGTTTGACGCCGAAATGCAGCAGCAGAAACAGCGTGCCCGCAATGCCGCCGCCATAGAGACCGGTGACTGGATTACGCTAAAGGAGGGTACTACCGAATTCGTAGGATATGACTATACGGAATACGAAACATCCATTCTGCGCTACCGCCAAGTGAAGCAGAAGAACCAAACCTTGTATCAGATTGTACTGGACAAGACTCCGTTCTATGCCGAAAGCGGCGGTCAGGTAGGTGACACCGGTGTATTGGTGAACGAGTTTGAAACCATCGAAGTGGTAGACACCAAGAAGGAGAACAACCTGCCTATCCACATCACCAAGAAGCTGCCCGAACACATGGAAGCTCCGATGATGGCATGCGTGGATACCGACAAGCGTGCCGCTTGTGCCGCCAACCACTCTGCTACCCACTTGCTGGATGCTGCGCTGCGCGAAGTATTGGGCGAGCATGTAGAGCAGAAGGGCTCTTTGGTTACACCGGACTCCCTGCGTTTCGACTTCTCACACTTCCAGAAGGTGACGGACGAGGAAATCCGCAAGGTGGAACACATCGTTAATGCAAGAATCCGTGCCAATATTCCTTTGAAGGAATATCGTAACATTCCTATCGAAGAAGCAAAAGAGCTGGGTGCTATCGCTCTTTTCGGCGAAAAATACGGTGACAGAGTACGTGTGATTCAATTCGGTTCTTCTATTGAGTTTTGTGGAGGTACACACGCAGCCGCAACAGGAAACATCGGCATGGTGAAGATTGTCTCAGAAAGTTCCGTTGCTGCCGGTGTCCGTCGTATCGAAGCCTACACGGGTGCACGCGTGGAGGAACTGATGAACACCATCGAGGACACGCTGCACGACTTGAAGGCGCTCTTCAACAACGCACCCGACCTTGCCGGAACCATCCGTAAGTATATTGACGAAAACGCCGGACTGAAGAAGCAGGTAGAGGACTTCATGAAAGAGAAAGAAGCACAGCTGAAAGAAAGACTGCTGAAGAACGTGCAGGAAGTCAATGGCGTTAAAGTCATCAAGTTCTGTGCTCCCCTGCCGGCAGAAACAGTGAAGAACATCGCCTTCCAGTTGCGTGGCCAGATTACGGAAAACCTGTTCTTCGTAGCGGGAACAGAAGCCGAAGGCAAGCCGATGCTGACCGTCATGCTGAGCGACAACCTCGTGGCAGGCGGACTGAAAGCCGGTAACCTGGTGAAAGAAGCTGCCAAACTTATCCAAGGCGGTGGCGGTGGCCAGCCCCACTTTGCAACTGCCGGCGGTAAGAATGCTGACGGACTGAACGCTGCCATTGACAAAGTTTTGGAATTGGCAGGATTATAATTGAAAATAATTGGCGAAACACTTGACATCGCCTCTGTGATGTTGTATATTTGTAATGTCATTTTTTAGATATTTCAAAATTAAACTACCGGGAAAGGAGGAGCATTGCTTCTCCTTTTCTTTTTATCCTCCACGGTATTCCATTTGAAATGCCACATGCCGGCTCCCCAAACTCCACACCTTACCATCCTAAATGCCACACCTTAGCAAGTGAAATGGCTGGCATTTACCCTCCAAAGCCCTGGGGTTTCCGTGAAAAACCCTAAGGTTTGGGACAGTGAAGTGGAGGGAACGGATGATTAGTCCAGAACAAACAGACAATGCATTCGAAGCAAACGAATGATGCATACAGAACAGACAGATGATGCGCAACAGAAACAAAAACGGGAAGCCTAAGCCTCCCGTCTGTTAATCTTTCGTAAATCTGCTCTTGACAAGATTTCCACTAAAACCTTATTCCATCCGAAGTATAAACATTTCGCGATAAACCACCAGTGCACCTTCGGGCAGCAAACCGGAAGGACAGAAAGGAGTTACATTTTCCGCAAGTACACATTTACCATTTCCCGAGACCGTCCGCGTAAAGAGCCTCTTCTCTCCATTATAAGTAAACTGCCACAATGCATATGTATCTCCGTTCTCATCTTCCACTGGAACTGTCTCGTATATCCCCATTAGCGGTTCCTCCTCTTTTCCCGTCGGATAGATTTCCAATACACCTTTCCACATACTATTGGAGAAATCTTCGGGCACCAACACATAATACCCGCCATCCTTCACCCAAGGACGCTCGGCAAGTGCCTTAGAAACATCACCCAGCAGTTCCGTCGGTGCACCACTACTGATACCATACTCGAAGCCCATTTTCGTCAACGTATATTGCCTACGACCTTTCACCGTGATGCGCAGTTGTGTTTCCTCACCGGAACCATCCATCACCTTCACAATCGTCTCCCCCTCTGCCAGCGGATGAATCTTGATACGCTGATACCCGTTGACATCATCGGTAAAAGTCACGGAAGCCACCGACTCGTGCTCGTTAATCACATTATAGGAACCGTCGCCGCCGTCAATGCCCAGCACTGTATCTTCGTTTGTTTCAGAAAGATAATAAGAAAGATTGGACACCAGATTGTCACATGTCCCAATCTGGTAGATAGGCTCCACACCTTCGAAAAGTACCATGCTTCGGTAATCGTCCTCGCAACCGGAAGCGGTAAACAGCAGTGCTATCAAGGCAAAGAGAGAGTATAGCTTCTTCATACTTGTTCAGTTATAGTTGTTCTATCTACAAAAATACAAAAAATGCCGGAATACTGCATCGGTACCCCTCTCTTTTTCAAACTATTTGTTCTTCCGGATAGTTCACCAAGTAGAGCGTTCCCGTGGCACGGGTAAAGGCGGTGTAGAGCCAACGGAAATAATCGGGTGTCAGGTATTCATCCGTCATATACCCCTGGTCCAGAAAGACATTCTTCCATTGCCCGCCCTGCGCCTTGTGGCAAGTCACGGCATAGGCATACTTCACTTGCAAGGCGTTGTAGTACGGGTCTGCCTTCATCTTCTTCATCCGCTCGCGCTTCACGGTGATGTCGGCATAATCTTCGAGGACGGAGTAGAAAAGCCGGTCGTTTTCTGCCTTGGGCAGCGCAGGCGAGTCGGTATGCAGCGTATCAAGCAGCATGTTCACTTCCAGTTCAAAGTCGTTATAGTCGGGAAAGACCAGCGTCACGTCTGCAAAGCGGAAGCCATACAGCTCTCGCGTACGGCGCACGCGGCGCACCACGGCAGTCTCACCGTTGGCAATGAAATCCATCTCCTTCTCCTTTTCCGTCCAGAAGTAGTTATTTTTCGCCACCATCAACAAATCACCGGTGTTTAATTCATCCTCACGCCAGAGAATCTGCGCACGGATGCCTTTGTTGTAGATGTTCGCCCTCTTGTTGGAGCGGCACACCACGATAGTTTCATCCAACCCGTCATGGTCGTAGCAAGAGTTCAGCGTTTCTATCAGCTCATTTCCGGGCAGAACTTTAATGTCGGCAAACCCCGAAACCTTTATCTTCGGCAGGCTGTAGCAATCGTCTTCCGCTATCAACTGCCTCAGGCGGGTGGCATTCCACAAAATGCCCGACTGTTGCTCCTGACGCACCACCTGCGTCAAGTCCACCTCCACCACTTCCAGCCCGTAGCCTTTCAAGGCATCGGCAAAGAGGGCAGGGCTCTGCTCCTCCCCCACCGGCGGCAGCTGTGCCGTATCGCCCATCAGCAGCAGGCGGCATCCCTGGCCGGAATAGACAAACTGCACCAGGTCGTCCAGCAACCTGCCCGTGCCGAACATGGAACCGGACAGTCCCTCATTGGAAATCATTGAGGCCTCATCCACTATATATAAAGTGTGAGTTGTCAAATTATCGTTCACAGAAAAATTGCTCAGCTCATTGGAGAAAGATTGCTGTCTATAAATTTTTTTATGAATTGTAAACGCCGGATGCCCCGCATACGCCGAGAAAACTTTTGCCGCCCGTCCGGTCGGTGCCAGCAATACCGACTTTTGTTGCAACTTATCCAACGTCCGCACCAAGGCACCGACCAACGATGTTTTACCCGTCCCCGCATAACCACGAAGCATAAAAACCACCTCGCTACGGGGTGACAGAAGGAACTCCGATAAAGATTTTACAGCAATTTCTTGCTCAGGAGTTGGTTGGTAAGGAAAATTTTCCTTAATTTGCCTTTCTAAATAGTTATTTATCATTTTTGTAATAGAAAAAAGTAACGGGAACTGTCGTTTTTAAATTTATTTCTTTTATTTTTGCGGTGCGAATATAACAACTAAAAAACATATTTATCATGAAAACAGTATTTAATATCGTTTTAGGCTTATGTGCTCTGGTCTTAGTTTATATCTGCTATGCCAGTATCATGGGTCCTATAAACTTTGAAAAAGCCAAGAAGCACAGAGACGCAGCAGTTATCGCACGTCTGATCGACATTCGTAAAGCACAGTTGGAATATCGCGGTTTGCACAACCAGCAATATACTGCCAGCTTCGATACGTTGATTGACTTCGTAAAGAATCAGAAACTTCCGTTCATCTTCAAGCAAGGAGAACTGAACGATAAGCAGCTGGAAGACGGTCTGACTGAAAAGAAAGCCATCAACATCATCAATAAGGCAAAGAAGACAGGTAACTATGCTGACGTCAAGAAATGGGGATTGGAAAACTTCAAACGTGACACCTTGTGGGTAGCCGTATTGGACACTATCTTCCCGAAGGGCTTCAACCCCGATTCAATGAGATATGTTCCCTTCGGAAACGGTGCACAGTTCGAAATGGCTATCAAGAATGATACAGCTAAATCCGGCGCTCCTTTCTGTCTGCTCGAAGTGAAGACTCCGTACGAAGTTTATTTGAACGGTCTGGATGCACAAGAAATTGCCAACATCAAGGACGTACAAACCAAACTTGGCAAGTACTGCGGTCTGATGATTGGTAGCTTGGAAACAGCTAACAACAACGCCGGT
>OKVE01000618.1_pt1 | contig 13128 bp, 8 predicted proteins | sample 1604781 | NCBI WGS metagenome assembly OKVE01 (sample SAMN01760918, study PRJEB22395) | human gut metagenome
CAGCCACAAGACGGCCGAAAAAGTAGCTGATGCCGCCGGGCTGCCCCTGTCCAAAGCCTTTACCGAGAAGGTCAGGGCGGGCGGTAAGCTGGGCGGCAATACGCAGCTACACTATCACCGCTTCCTGTCCAGCGTGTTTGAAAAGGCGGTTAAGTGGCAGCTGATTGATGAAAATCCCTGTCGGCGCACAGAAGCCCCCAAAGCGGCAGAAATCGAAGTGGAAGCATTGCAGGAAGAGGACGTTGCAAAGCTGCTGGAAGCCCTGCAGGACGCGCCAGCGCAGTACAGCGTTATCACACAGCTGGCCTTGCTCACAGGTGCCCGCCGGGGCGAGATATGCGCCCTGCGCTGGTCGGACATTGACCTTGACGCGGGTGTGATCTCCATCAACAGGACAGTGCAGAACATCGCTGGGCGCGGTACGGTATTCACAGCACCCAAGACAAAACGCTCCCGGCGGTGCATCAAGATAGGCCCGGAGTGTGTGCAGCTGCTGCGGGAGTACCGCCAGCACCAGAAGGCCGAACGGTTCAAGGTCGGCTCCGAGTGGGTGCGCCGGGTGGAGATCGAGAACGGCAAGACGGTGGACAATGACCTGCTGTTCACCCGCTGGAACGGTCAGCCGTTCGACCCCAACGCGGTTACGAGTTGGTTTCCGGGCTTTCTGGCCGCCCATGATCTCCCGGCGGTTCACTTCCACAGCCTGCGCCACACCAACGCCAGCTTGCTGATAGCGGCTCATGTGCCGGTTACAACGGTTTCGGGTAGACTGGGCCACGCAAAGACCAGCACCACCACGGATATTTACGCCGGGTTCATCCGTTCCAGCGATGCGGCGGCAGCGGACGCGCTGACGGACGTTTTTAGCCGTATCAAGGAAAAGACCCACGCATAACAAAAGATGGCTCACAGGGGCGTTTCTGCCGCCCTCGTGAGCCATCAACTTTTTTGCCTTCTTCATAGTGTCCGTTTTATGGGATTATATGCTCTCTGGAATGTGCCTTATTTGTGCCTTATCGAATCGAAAAGAAGTGAAACGACCATGCACAAACAGACACAAAAATGACGATAAATCTACATAAACTGTAATGACCAAAAACGCCGAAACTCATATAAAGGCCCTCTACGAATCAGTAGGCCGGGGGTTCGAGTCCCTTCCATCGCACCAGAAAATGCCGTGAAATCGAAAGATTTCATGGCTTTTTTGTTTTGTAAGCCATGGGTGCACGGTTTCTGCACGGTTTTTGCACGGTCGGTGTTTTCCATGTCCGATTATGTAGGGCGCTGTATTGCATTGCAATCAGTGCCCTTTTTTGCATCAGGTGAGCAGGGCTAAGCGGAGTTTTGCCTTCATTTCCGGGTCGGCATCCTTGAGCAATTCCAAGAGAGCAGTCATAGAGATGGTCGGTTCGCCTGCGGCGGGTACAGCCTGCGGGCTGGGGCTTTCGGACTTAGCATAGAAGCCTTCCTCGAACTTCCTACCCAGCTCTACACGGGAGGACTGCTGGATGTGGGCGTAGGTGTTCACCAGCATATCTGCCGTAGCGTGTCCTGTGGTGCCCTGAACGGCCTTCACATCGCCGCCGGAGATCATCAGCTGGTAGGTGGCACTGGAGTGACGCAGACCGTGAAAGACAATGCGGGGGAACTCCTGGTGTGCATCCTGCCATTTCAGGAACTTCTTACGGATGAGCACCGGCTCCACCGCCAGACCGTTGGGGAGCCGCAGCAGCATCCCGCTGTTGCGGTACCGCTCCGGGTCGAGGGCTTCTTCCCGCTTCAGCCGTTCCAGCCACTGCTTCAGTTCCTCTCGCAGGGCGGCGGTCATAAAGATGGTGCGGCAGGAGGCTTCCGTCTTTGTGTCCTTCAGGATAAGGGAGGTCTTGCTGCCCTCCAGCTTGTCCGGGAAGATGCGGAGGATGCAGCCCTTGTCCACCTGCGCCAGCGTGTCCTTCTGCACCCGCTGCATGGAACGGTTGACGGTGAAGGTGCCCATGCCGTTGGCGGCATCAAAGTCGATGTCCTCCGGGGTCAGACCTGCCACCTCCCCTTCCCGCAGCGCACCCACCAGCGTCAGGTGCACCGCCAGATGCAGGATGGGGTCCTCCATGCTGTCCAGAGCCGCCCTCATTTCCTCTACCGTCCAGATGGTGCGCTCCTGCGTAGACTTCTTGGGGCTGTCCACGGGAACAGGGCTTTTGACAAGGATGCCCCACTCTACGGCATACTGGAAGGCAGTGCCCAGCAGCCGGTGCACCTCATGGATCGTTGTGCCGGAAAGGAAACGCTGCTTCTGCTTTTCGGTCAGTTCCTGCTTCTTGCCCTCGATATACGAACCGCAGGGCGTTTTGCTCAGGGTCGTGTAGAGGTTCTCCATGTGGTAGGGCTTGAGTTTCTGCATCTCCATGCTGCCGATATAGGGGATAATCAGGTTCTGGATGGTGGAAAGGTTGGATTCGTAGGTTTTGGGTGCCCACTTGTGCTTGCTGCACTGCTTGGGCAGCCAATCCATGAGGAACTCTGCCACCGTCACCGAGGACGGAATCAGGAATGTGCCAGCTGCCAGTTCATGCTCGATTTGCTTCTTTCGGTTCGTTGCCTCCTCTTTTGTGGGAAAACTTTCCCATTTGTCGCAGCTCTTGCCGTGTTCATCTTCGTAGGTGTATCGGACGCTGTAAGAGTTGCCGCGCTTCGTAATATATGCCATACTGTTTGCCTCCTTATCAAGCTGCCCGGTAGAGCCACGCATCGAAACTGTCTTTCGGTACACGGATGCTTCCGCCTACCCGCAGGACACGGAATTCGGTGGTGCTGTTGCACAGGTTGTAAGCAGAGCGCAGGCTGATGGACAGCATCTGCGCAATTTCCTCCACCGTGTACACCAGTGTTGTGGCTTTCAGGCTGTCAGTCGGAGACTTGACGGCATTGGTTTGAGTGACCACTTCCATTGTATCGTTATTCGGAATGGTCTGCAAGATATTTTTCGTATAATCCAAGGATTTCACAGTTTCGGTCGCAACAGGCCGAGATTTGTTCATAGGCAAAACCTCCATGTTTTATTTTTGATATAAATTCAAAATCACCTGCTCACTCTGCTCATCCTGCGCCTATTGCACACTGTGAGCAGGCTGAGCAGGGCTTTTTCAAGTTGATTCTATTTTTTAATCCCACGGACTGGGAACATCAACGGGTAAAAACAGGTCAACGTCTACATTGTGAAAGCCCCGATTTGTGCCAATGCACTTATCATCATAGACGATGCCCAGACTTTTTTGATTATCTTTCAGGTGATGGATAAAGGTTGATGCTGCCAGCGGCTTTTCCAGGTTATCCAGACACCAGCGTTCATAGACTTTATAGAAATCCGTGGATTTGCACTTGGCCCCCTTCCGAATTTCAAAGTAGCCCTCAGATTTGAGAAAGCCCAGAATGTTGTTGCCCTGCTCCATCGCTTCTTTCAGATTTGCCGCAGTGCGTTCGCTGATGGTAAACCGATAGTTGTTCCGAATCAGCCGATGCAGCCCCTCCAATGCCCAAAGCAAAATGCCCTCTTTTTCACCCCGCATCTTGTCAATGAGGAAAGGATCATCCACCCGGCCAACAGGTTTTTCCTTAGTGGTGAGCAACAGCTGGCGGCGATAGAAACCGTTGGACTTGTCATAGAGCGCGTGTAAACTGCCGTTTCCGAAGCAGGCAAACCGAACATACAGCGTACCCTGCACACTCTGCTGACCCTTGCGCTCAATGTCGATTTTATCTTCCAGTGTAACAAGGGTCTTGATGTTGTTGGTCTGCGGCAGGGCCTCAGTTTTCATGTCATCGTCCACCAAAAGCAGCTTGTACTCCAAGTCTGCACGGGCAAAACGATTGGTTTCCACTTTTTGCAGACTGCCTGTGTACATACTGCTGCCGAACAATTCTCGCAGGATCAGCCCGATTCTGGATTTTCCCTCACCGCCCTTGCCGACCATCAGCAGCATTTTCTGCGCTTTGGTAACAGGCAGCAGGCAATAGCCAATGTATTCTTGTAAGGCCGGAATATCTTCTTCGTATAGCAGTTCGTTCAAGAATTGCAGCCAGCGTGTCGGTGCTGGTGCTTCTGGCACATAGGCGATGGGCAGTCGGTTCATGCAGTATTCTTTTTCAGGGGTAAAGTGACCGTCCACAAAGTATGTGCCGTTTCGGACATGGATGCGGTCTGTTTGAATCTCCGGTGGTTCGGATGCACAGGCCAGCTTGATGGCCTGCATGATATGTTCAATACGTCGTGCTATGCTGGTGGTAGCGTAATAGCGGACTTGCTCATAGATTTCCTTTTTCAATGGGGCTTCATCCTCGATCATGCCATCCACCGTGAACAATCTGCCTTGAAAGCAGCGCATGGGGTGCAGGCTCAAAAAGTAGTCTGCAAACAGCGGTTCGATGATTTTTCCGTTGTCACCCACCCAGTTCCGAGCAGGTGTGTTATGCTGCTTCTTCGGTTTCTTTGCATCGTTCGATTGCTTCTCCAAGGGCGGTCACTTCCTTTCCGTTCAATAGTTGTTGCTTTTCATTTGGACTTTCCTGCAAAAGAATATCCAGCAGATATTGCACACGGTCTGCATAGTGTAGACTTGCTACAAAACAAGGATGCAGGGATACTTCTGGATTTTTGGGTGCATAGGCCATGCGCCAATTTACTAGCAGAGAACGATAGCTGCACAAGATTTTGTAAAGTTGTTCTTTCGGGCTTAGTGGCTTTTCCACGGGTTTGCAGAGGAATCGTGGAGAATTGCCTGTTGCAGAAAGCCCAAAATCTGTAGCCAGCTTTTCAGCCGCTTGTAGCAGGGACAGTTGAAACAGTTTTGCGGTGAAGTCTATCACATCACCATCCGCTCCACAGCCAAAGCAGTGAAACCGAGAGTCCACTTTCATGCTGGGATTACGGTCTGCATGGAATGGACAGCAAATCATGCTGCTGCGGTTTGGACGAAAACCATAGGCTTCTGCGGCTTGTCGGGCGGTAATATTCAGCTTTACGATTTCAAATAAATTGTTGTTCTTGAAGATTTTCCTCCTTTACAGTTCCATGCCATGACTGCGCTTCTTCGGTTTGGTGCATGTCTGCTCACGCTGATTGATTTCTTCCTGCCTCTGATGCAGCTTTTGTAGAACAGACGGACGAGTATTTTCTTTGATTTGCTCGATGGCAGGCTTTTTGATTTCCGGCTTTATAAGGACAGTTGTCAATCTTGCGGTAATCCTGTTTACTGCTGCAATAATATTTTTCCGCAGCGTTGTGATTTGATATGTGGTGTAGTCCAATGTTTCCTTGCTTGCCGTTCGCCCCGGCTCTTTCAGCCAGTCCAAATATATATCGACCTGTTCTGTGCTTGCTTTCAAAGCATCGTTCACAGCGTTTTCTGAAACAACAGCCACAGCTTTGTCGTAGGCAACCGCAGAAATCTCATCCAACAAGTTCTCGGTATCTTCAATCTTCTGAGAAAGTTCACTTAACTGTTTTTCCTGCTTTTGAATTTTTTTATCGTTGCTCAGAAGTGTTAGGGACTGATAGGTTGTACGGCGAACCTGCTGATGATGTGCTTTCTCATTCTCTTGTTTCAAATTTTCAAGCTGAGCGGTCTGTTCCTGTACGGCTTTTTCCTGTTGAGCAAGTTGTTCTTTTTGCTTTGCCATGATATAGTCCTGCTTTTCCAGATAAGCCCGTCCGCCGTATTCCGGCACTTCGTCCAGTTCCAGACCATGGTGTTTGGCAATCTCGAATAGCATCGTGCGGCAGGCTGCATCAAATGTGATCTTACGATTGTTGTAGCGACCAAGGGGCTTGTCTGGTTTTGGCAGTTCAAAACCCAGTGCTTCCAATGCCTTTTCCTGCTGCGGAGCAATCTCTCCATACTTATTTTCACAGTCAAACACATGGCGTTCGTGGATGTGCGGCGTACCTTCATCCAGATGCAAGGCCCAATCCAGAATGTGAACGTGTTTGCCGAAACGCTCATGGAACTCATCCATAAATTCTGTGGCGATTTGAAAAAGCTCTTTCGGGGAAGCGTGGCTTTCCAATGTTCCAAGCTGATAGATGCTTTCTTCAGGGCAGGTTTTCTTGCTGACAAGCAAATCTTCGGTGGAGCGGTTTCGTTCTGTGTGCCGGATTTTGGCGTTGCGCTCATTCTGCTTTTCGGTGAAGTTGGTGTAATGCAGTTTGTAGTAGAGCTTTTCAACTTCTTCAAAAGTGTCAGCCAGACTTTCCTCACTCTTGGGCTGCAGAGCAGAGCGGATGCCGTTGTAGCAATCCCAATAGATGTTTTGCTGGACACGTTCCGGGTCGATATGCTCGCTGTTGGCAATTTCAAAACTGCGGTCATTGTGCTTTGGGTTATAAGTGCCGTGCTTTCCGGCGCGGCCATTGTGTCGGGTCAGTTTCAGCGACCATCTCTCCTTTCTGGGGTCACGCAGAGAACGCCGTGCGCGGGGTAGAGGCAACGCGGTGCAGCGAAGCTGCAAATCTGCCGCCTGCTATGCGCCAGATAATACCCAGTAGGATATGACGCAGGGCATCACATCCACTGGGCAAGGCTGCCGCCCTTGACCCGCGCAAAGAGCTGCGCTCTCTGCACTCTTGCGCCGAACAACCTGACAGACAAGACTTGTGAAGTCCTCTCTGCCAGCTTGCCCGGTTCTTCCTCGGTGTCGGTCTGCCTGCAAGCGGTTCCTGCCCGATTTCCTCCGGCGTATGGCTTTTTCTTGGTGCGCTCGTGTCGTGGCGGCACTTCCCCGAAAAAGCATATTGACTTGCAGCCGATCATGTGGTTTTCAAGGTGCACTGTGATTTTGTAAGAAGTTGAGGGCTTTCAAAAATGCGAGTAAGACTGCTTTTGAAAGTAGTTCCCACACCTTATACAAACTTAAAGGGGTGTTTTTAAACGGGGGCTTATGAAAATTCTGAAAATTTTCACTTTTTCAAACAACCTCCTATACCTATAACATTCTAAAATGGGTGTTTGGCATACAGATTTTCAAATTTTGTTGAACTGCCTAATTTTAGAATATAGATTTTGTTCATTATCCACTTATAGAACTAGCGGAAAGCCGTTTTACAAAAGATTTTGAAAGCCTCTACACTAATAGGAATCCGCAGGACCGTTTTGGAATACAGTTTTGAAAATTTCACAATTTTAGACAAAAAGAAAAACGGCAAAGCGGATAAAATCCACTTTACCGTTTTAGAAGATATTCTATTACGCTGCGATTGCGTTGGCGTTGACCTGTTCAATGGTCTTGCGAATACCAAGCCATACACTCAAATCTGTAAAGACCTCTACGATGCTTCCCTGATCTGTAAAAGGCGGCTCCTGCAAAACAGAGAGGTCCTTCATCGTGCCATTGTGTACGATGTACTCGACAATCTGGTTGACAAAGTAAATCTGTCGGCTGTCGAGGTTAGCACCATCCAGATATTGCGAAAATGCAGCTTTCGCCGCAGCCATATCAAGACCAACGATTTCCCGCACGAATTCTCCCAAAGGCTTTGTGCCATATTCGGCTTCATAGTCCTCTTTTGTGCCAACCTCACTCCAAAGAATTTTTTCGAGTTCTTTGACATCTTCGGCAGTGAGCGGGATGTTGCCTTTCAGTTTGGCGATAGCTGAATTATCCTGATGCTGCCGTACATAATATTCGGCTTTTGCCTTATAATTTTTCAGATCATCGTTTTCCAGCTCGGCTTCTTTCCATTCTGTCGAAAGAATTTCGTCAGAGAAATCTGTGGTGTACCGTACACGCTCGATGGGGATGTACTTGATCAGGTCACGCAACTCTTTTCGGATGTGCTCAAACTCGTTCACATCGGCAGTTTTGATATAGTCGGTCTGGATAATTTTTTCGAGCAGCGTGCGTTTCTGATCGATCTCCGGAATGTTGGACACACTCGCAACCGCTTTTGCTTTTTTCAGCAACTCACTGCGGCCACGATTATACGGCTTCCCGGCAAGATATGCCAACTCGATGCCATACAGCAATGTATCAAAACGCAGTGCTTTCGGGTCGTCCGGCTCCGGTTCGATCAAGGGGGCAAGTTCTTCCCGGGCAATCAAGGTATCTGCATAGGTCAGCGCATTGTAACTATTTTTATCCGCATACAACTCAACATATTTCAAATGCTGTTTGACCGCAAAATTGTCACGATTCAGCTTTTGCACCTGACTGACCATGTGCTCCACCAGTGAAGTCCGGAACGCTTTCAGTTCTTCCGTTTGGAACTGCATATCCTGCAATTTATACGCGATTTCAAACTGCAAACCGAAAATCGCACCCTGAACGGCAATCATATTCGGGGTAGCATTTCCTTTGTTCATGCGGAAGAACTCAAAATTTCCGCAGAAGTCAAAAATGTAAAACTTCTTCTTGTCCTCACCATCCAGAAGCCCCGGACACAGGCGGGTTCCGCGACCGATCATCTGCCAGAATTTTGCCTTGCTCAGAACCTTTTTGAAAAAGACCAGATTCAGAACCTCCGGCACATCGATGCCGGTGTCCAGCATATCCACCGAGATGGCAATCTGCGGCAATTTCTTCGGGTCAGAAAATTCGTCAATGGCACTCTGCGCATAACTAAGCCGATTGTCGATCACCATGGCATAGCCGTTCATGTGCGGATATTCCTGATTGAACACTTTGAGGATTTCTTCTGCGTGGTCGTGGCTCTTGGCAAAAATAATCGTTTTTCCAATTTTGCTGCCGTAGTCGATTTTCAAGGCGTTCTGCATCACGACATTCAAGACCTGCCGAATGGTGTCCTTGTTGAACAGCCAGCTGTTCAGAGCAGATGCATCAATGCTGGCCGGCAGGTTGCCGTTTTCATCCTCAAAGGTGTTTTCGTAGGCTTCCCGTTCTTCGTCCGAAAGTTCATCGTAGGTGATGCCTTTCTTCATGAACTTTACTTCGCTCTCCACCGAGAGGAAGTCAACCAGAAAGCCATCCTTGACGGCCTGCGCCAGCTCATAACCATAGGTGGGCACACCGTTTTCGAGGTCAAAGATCTCGTAGGTGTTTTTGTCGATCTCATCCTTGGGTGTGGCGGTCAGGCCAACCAGCGGTGCATCGAAATAATGGAAGATGTCGCGGTATTTATTGTAGATGGAACGGTGTGCTTCATCGCAGATGATCATATCAAAGTGGCCACAGGTGAACAGCTTGCCCTCTGCATCGTGAACGGAATCAATGCAGTTCATCATGGTCTGATAGGTCGAGAACACGCAGTGTGCTGTAAAGTTGTCTTTGTCCTCGCAGAGATTCGTTACGGAAAGCTCCGGCAGGAGGTTGACAAAGCTGCGCTTTGCCTGGGTCACAAGGCTGTTGCGGTCAGCCAGAAACAGCACGTTCTTGACCCAGCCATGCTGCAATAATACATCCACCAGTGCAATGACGGTACGGGTCTTGCCGGAGCCTGTTGCCATAACAAGCAGGGCTTTCCGGCGGTTCTTGCGGCCAAAACTGTCGCAGACAGCCTTGATGGCCCCCTCCTGATAGTACCGTCCGGCAATGTTTTTGTTTACATCCACATTGGCAAGGCTAGTGCGCATTGCTTGCAGATTGAACCATTTTTCAAGGTCGCGCTTGGAGTAAATGGAAGCGACCTTGCGCTCGGGATAGATATTGTCTACAATGCGGGTATCGAAACCGTTGGTCAGGAATACCACCGGGCGGCGGCCAAACTGCTTTTCGAGAATATCTGCATACAGCTTTGCCTGCTGACGGCCTACTGCAACATCCTTACAGGTGCGCTTTGCTTCGATCACAGCCAGCGCACGGCCATCATCGCCGTACAGGACATAATCTGCATAGCCGGTGCCGCTCTTGTTGGGCATCCCGGGCAGAGGGACCTCGTTGACCCAGTTTTTGCCCTCGACCCACCCGGCATCGGTTAGCATGGAGTCAATATACAGTTTCCGGGTCTTGTACTCCGAAAGTTCCAGCGGCTTGGGTACATAGGTGGGCTGCTGTGTTTCACGGCGGGCGGTCAGCTGCGCCTTGAGCTCGGCATTTTCCTTGATGAGTGTATCCAAGTCCACATCCGGCAGGGCAGGCTGTGCAACGGGTGCAGCAGGCTGTTGTGTGAGCAGGGAAGCGTCAAATTTCTTTTCCTGATAGCTTGTTCCGTAGCAGTACGCCACGAAATCAAGGAACAGAAACAGGTTTTCGAGGCAAAGTTCCGCCTGTTCCCGGCTGATGCTGCGGCTTCCGTGGGCGGCATCATTGCCGCGCTTGCGAATAAAATCCATCCGCCGCCACAAATCATCGTCTACAATGTCGTGAAATTCTTCTGTGCTCATCAGGCTGATGAGCTTATCATCCCACGGCTTGACGAGGGAGCTGTCCACCGAATACATCCATTTGACTGCAAACTCCATGGCGCGGCGGCAGTCCAGCACAGCGGTGGCCGCATCAATGGGCAGAATCCTCTCCGCAGCAATCGCGGCATCCGCAAAGCCGGAAAATTGCGGGTCATCTTTCAAAAAGTCAAAGTTGGTCAATTCTCACACCTCCCGGCTTCTATTTTGAACGATTTTCAGCCAAAATGCAAGCGTTTTGCGCAAAAAGTTCTGCGAACAATTTTGATTTGTCTACCTCGGCTACAAAGGCGGCAAACTGGTTTTGGAGGGAAAGAGGAGGTATAACAAATAGGAATTTTCGTTGTGCGGTGATTGGAACCTGATTTCGTGTCGTCTGCTTCATATCCTTTGTATACTGACATACAAAGCCTTCACTTTGCATATAGGCTTTTAGATAATCGGGAACCATGCGTTCCTTATCACATCTATACGCTGTCAATGACGTTCCCAAAATCACCTTTTCATCGTCAGTATATAAAATAGCTACTGGGCCAACCGTTGCATTATGCGCAAATAGTACATCGCCATTTTGAGCAATTCCCTTTCGCAGTTTAGATGCTCTTTCCTCGGTAAGATGCTTCGCTAACTTCAAATTCACATCATTATGCACAATGCAGTTAGCGCTAATATATGGCACTCCACATTCTACAAATTCTTCATTACGAGGATAGTCGCTACCATGATTTCCGTCTAAATGATACATAATAGTTCCATAATCTATCATCTTTTGCAATGTTTTCACTTTAAAACCGAAAGGATTAGAAATCGGGTCACCAAACATCTCCACAAATCGAGCTTTGATAAGCTCGTCCAGCTTGGTGAGCTGCTGCTGATAAATGTGAATAAGACCAGAAATATGATCCAAAGTATCAACTACTCGGTATTGTTCGTCCAAAGGCGGCGTAATAACAGAAAGGTCACCTACTTGTTTCAGGTAAATGCCCTTTTGTGCTACGCCACGAGCCTCAGACTCCAAAAATTTTCGCATACTCTGAAGCTGGTACATTAAATATCGATTGTTTATTATTGTTGGGTTTGGCTTTATAACCGCAACACTCCGTTGCAGACAAATACCTGCTAACATTTCTGGAACAACCGCTACTCGTCCAACAGTCCCCACAATCGTCATGAGCAAGTCACCAGAGAGCACATTCGTCCGCTTGTTTTCGATGTCAAATTGTTCATCTGTTAAAAATCGTGGAGCCGTTGTAGTTATTTCATCATCGTTGATATTTTTGGAGCTAAGCATTAAATGTTTGCTGTTTTCAATTCCGGCAGGCGGATTATGGCTCCCATCGGTAATTTGAAAGCAAATGTCTCCCAGTTTTGCCATCTGTTTCTCCCACAAATTAGAAGTTGCCTTTTCAGGCAATAAACTTCTGGTGGGAGGTTTTGACGTTGTTCTGATTCACGATTGCATACTGCATGGTGGTGCCGATCTGCGAATGACCGAGGATTTTCTGCACCTGCTCAATGGGCATTCCCTTGTCGATGGCACGGGTAGCCATGGTGCGGCGGAACTTATGCGGGTGGATCTTGTCCAGATTCAGCTCGCGGCCCAACTCCCGCAGACGGATCTCCACGCCGCTGATCTTCAAACGGTCAAAGGGTGCGTCCAGTGTTACAAACAACGCCGGGTTTGCATCGGTGCGGGAGCGCAGATAGTCCTGTAAATGCAGCTTTGCCTTGGCATCAAAATAAACCCGGCGTTCCTTGTCGCCTTTGCCGAACACTACACACTCGCGGGCTTCAAAGTCGATTTCTGAAATGTTCAGATTCACCAGCTCTCCCACACGAATGCCAGTGGAATACAACAAATCAATCATAGCAAGGTCGCGCGCACACTTGCAGTTATCCCGCAGGCGTTCAATAGCTTCGTCCGAGATGGTTTCCTTCACGGGCTGTTTGGTCTTGATTTTATGGATGCGGCGCATGGGGCTTTTGAGGATGTAGTCCTCTTCTTCCAGCCACGAGAAAAAGCTGGAAATATTCCGGCGCACATTGTCGATGGTCACTTTGCCGCAGTTGTTGATCTTCTGATATTCCACCAGATACCGCCGGATTTCTTCGGTGGTCATCTTGCGCAGGGGCGTGTCCACGGTTTGCAGCAGCCGTTCCACCGTGACCCGGTAATACTGGATGGTGCGCTCAGAGCAGCCCTCGATTTTCTTGGCATCAAGGAACAGCTTCAGATATTCCTCGTTGGAGATCTGCTCTTTCTGCGCTTCGATTCAGAAAACGTCTGCAACAGCACCTCTTGCAGCTTTTTCATCTGTGCAACATTCAGGTACTCTGCCATCTCGTTGATGATCTTCACGATTTTGTCTTCCATATTGGCGCACTCCTTTTCTGGTGTACCAACATCCTGCTCCGGCAAAGTGCCTGTTGTTGCTTATTATCAGCCAAAATACTGTTGCATCAGGCTGTCAAAGAGTAATTGTGTCTGGTCAAGGGCTTTCTGCACTTCAACTTTTGATTTGTCTACCTCGGCTACAAAGGCGGCAAACTGGTTTTGGCATTCGATTGACGGAAATGGAAATTTAATTGAAGAAAGTTGACTTTTACTCAAGATACCTTTAAGTGCCATGTTGATGGTTTTATGAATGGCAGGTTTTGATAGAATCATTAGCCAATAAAGATATAAAACATTATCGCAAGTTGGGGTAATCGCATTGATTTGCTGATTGAATGCAACTCTTCGATTAGTTACCGCAACATTTCCAATGCAGTTAAGACT
>OKVE01000621.1_pt1 | contig 13100 bp, 9 predicted proteins | sample 1604781 | NCBI WGS metagenome assembly OKVE01 (sample SAMN01760918, study PRJEB22395) | human gut metagenome
AAAAAAGCCACTATTTAAGCCAAATTCATAGCATCAAAATTACATTTTCGTGGTTTTGATGCTTTTTTGATGCTATTGGTATTTTTAAGCTTACAATATAATAGCTGATGACTTTTTTATTCTATAGAAATTTCAAATGCTGACGGTATGCTAAAATAACATCCTTTATTGCAGTGTATGGTAACATGCTAAAATCAATCTGTCAATCAATTCATAACTCAAATTTTGCGCCGCTGTAAACAAAGAATACAAAGCGGAAACAGATTCGTTTTATTTTTTCAGTATATTAAACTATATGTTTTTGCTGATTTTTATATATTCTCGCAGATATTTGAATGGGAAAGGTACAACGGTATATTGACCGTTGCGTACAAATTCAACGGAGAGAAGTGGTAGCAGGTCCTTGAATTCCATTTTCTTTTCTGATATTATTTTACGAATAATACAAGCTCTGCTGACACCGGATCTTCTAAGCGATTTTTCTCCTGCATAATAGTACACTTCTTCACCCTCTTCAAGAACAAAATCCTTTTTAAAACAGCATATATTTACGATATTACTCATAAGGTATTCGTCATTTTTTAGACTTTGGATTCTCGGATGCATCCACACACCATATTTATCGCGCATATACTGATTTAGATCAATAGCATACTTTTTTTGCATATTCATAAATCTGCGAATTTCATACTTTGTAAGAACAGGTTGCTGCTCTCTTATAATTGCTATAAGATTGTTTGTTTCATCAGCGTACTGTGGATATTCTGATGAAAATGCATTAATCATATTAATTAGATTTTCTTTTCGTACTGCTGTGTTTGGGTTGGTTTCTTTAAGTGCCATGTTGAGTTTGTAAATGTCAGGAATGGTAAATTCGCAGGTCCTCACAATTGCGTGTATATTATTAATATCAGAAAACACAAGACCTTCAACACTGTTACATACCCTGCTGTTTTCTTTGTTGTATTCTGAATACATAAGCATTATTCGTTCTTTATCAGTACTTTCTGTGGGTTCAATATCATTAAAGGTTTCAAAATTCAAATCACCTGTTGGTGTTACTGTCATCATATTGTATTCAAAGTGAGAATCAGGGTATGTATATCCTTCTATCTTTTCTCTTGTTACAAACGACCAGGTTTTGTCTGTCTTTAGTTGTGTCCAATCATAAATAGAGAGTTTACGACTATAAATATCCCCTTTAATTATTAATTCCTGGACTACCTTTTTTACCATGTTTTTTAATTTTTCCTCGCTATGGTTTTCAACTATAATATGTTGAACAATCAGACCGTTGTTATCATCTTTGTGTGGGTCCGGTAACTTATTATTTTCATAGTATTCCTCACCATAGATAATACGGATATTGTAACCGCTTTCTGAGGTTGTATCTATCAGAGGGTGTATATTGTAATCACTTTCAAGAATACGAACAATGCTGTCAAGCATTGATTCGGACTGTTTGTCCTTGCAGTAGTCGGATATGGTAACGTCTTTTTCACTAAGCATTTTTCCGAATTCTTCTACGCTGATTTCAGTCTTTTTGCTTTTTTTAATTTCCGTTTTATCAGCAGCATCGCATGAGTCATATTCAAGTGTTAAGTAATCAGACAGTTTTAGCTTTACATCTTCAAGAAACTTATTCATTATACCCAGTTTGCTTCTGGAAAATTTTTCTGGGTTTTCATAACATAAAAATTCTACCGTATTGTGGGAATTTTTATATGAACCCGGCGCAAAGGTGTCCTTCAGGTCAACTTTGTCACTTTTCAGTTTTTTTCTGAAAGCTCCTGTTTTGGCGTCTATTATGTAGAAACTGCCCTGTTTTGAATAACTGTTTTTCCTGAATGTCTTGACATCAAGGGTTAAGTACATTCCCGGCTTAAGTGAAATCTGGAGGAATCGGAACATATATATTTCTTTAGTTGATTTGTCTCTTATCGGGGATGTGCTGTCGCCATAGTATAACTTACCTGTAAGATTATTATAGGAGAACAACTCGCCTTTAGGAGTTTTCATAGAATTTATAAGCAGTTGCGCAAGAAGTCTGTCATTGTAATAGAAAACCCTGTTTCTTTCAGCCTTATCCAGCACATTGATTTTTTCTACGGCAACATTTGGATACTGCTCTTTTATCTTTCTGCTAAAATTGAGATTATATTCTTTGCCTTTTTGAAAAAGAACAAGTGCTTCTTTTCCAAAAGAATGTTGTACTGCAAGTGCTTTGTATTCAGCGGTAGGAATATCAAGAATATTTGTATTGTATAAACCTGTTGTGCCTTTGACAAAGTAAATGTCAAAATCCCTTTCTATATTTTCATAGTTGTATTCTGCTCGAAACTTGTTGGTAAGTATCATAAAAAATCTTCACTCCTTATCATATTAATATTTGTGGTTATAGGTTTTCCGTCTTGGTCAATCAATCCCGGAATCTCTACAATTTTTCCGTCACAGCTTATAGTAGGTTTCGTATTGTTGTTTCCTACAAGGTTGATTATATATGCCCTTTTGCCCTTAATAGTACCAAGCTTTTGCCGTATTCTTTCAGTAGTGCTTTCTCTGTCCTGCATGTAAGTAGGCTTCCAGTTTTTGAAGTCAACATAAATACCGTTATTAAGTTCAAAATCAAAGAACTCAAATCTATCAGGGTCATTAATTGGCTTTAATTTCATTCCCCGTTCTCTGCTTAGTATAAACTCGCCGCAGACTTCTCCTAATGCACCTTTATAGATGTTGTGGAAAAGCACAGGGCTCATCATATACATATTTTTTTCAAAAGTTGTTGCATAACCTAATTTAATGAAGTGTTCTCTCATACCGCTATATTTCATCGCGTATGGAAGATAAGAGTTTTTCTCTCCTGCCTCATAAATAATAGTTTCGTTTGTTATACCCTTCATTTTTGCTCTGCCACTGTTTTGAAAGTCAATTTTACTTGTACCAAAATCAATAATTACATCATCAAAATCATAGTACTGAGAGTAAAGGTATTTGTTGATTTTTTTACCGGCAGTAATATAAAGCATTTTCAAATTATAGTCAGCATTATATTGGCTTTGATTTGCAGTAGGAAAAGTCAACACCAGCTCTCTTAATTCATGCCATATTTGCATACTCCTTTCGTTCCATTTTCTGTAAAGCAAGCCTTTAATAGTCCACATTCCGGTTGAAGATATTTTTTCTGCAGTATTAAGGATGCGCTGCCGTTCATCCGAATAATCACTTCCAAGAGTTTCTCTCAAAACAGCAATAGCCTCCAGCTCAGGCGACATTATTCTTTTCCGTAGTTCACCGCTATATATCTTTTCAAGCAGCTTGTCCTCAATGTAAATATTAATGTTTCTGCTTTTCACAAATGTGCGGCACATTCTGCCTACTGCCTGAATGACTTCTCTTGTTGCCTGCATACGGATACTTTTAATTTTATATAGTTCATTATTTTCATAGGTATGCCCTGTAGAGTAGGAATTAAAGGCTGTTCTAATAAGACTATTAAGTTGTGAACGCTTGATTTCTCCGTTTTCATACAGACTTTCTATTTGTACCAACATACTTATCAGCTGGTTAACTGTAATTTTTTCATCTGTATAAATATTGGTAGTAAGATTTGTAATATTTCCAAGATACAGAGCATCAATATCCTTTGTAAAGTGGCGTTTATCCTTTGGATTTTTACATTTGGCAAGTTCAATATAGTTTGTTTTGTCTGTAACTGCATATTGCAGATTTTGCCCTGCGCCGATTGTACTGTAAGAAGAAATTATAAGAATTTTTTCTCCTTGCTCCAATTTATTAATCAGAACTTTTTTATCCTCTTCAAAATTTTTGCTTTTAAGCACAAACAGTGTATCTGTTGCGTTATAGTTTAGTCCGCAAAATAAAATTGCCTTTTTCATTAATCCTAAAAGCAGAATATAGTTCATAGATGCTTTGTTTTCCTCAGGAAGAGCCATTCCGAGGTAAAGCATGGATTTTAGTGTTGTATTTTTAAGGAAGGATACCATAGCATACAGAATATTGCAGTACCTGATTCGGTAATATATTTCTTCACACTCATTGTCAATAATATTACCGCATACCATTGCAAAATCATTGTTTCCAAATAATTCTCTGCAAATATCTTCACTTCTGCTTTCACTGTACTCAGTACTGATAACTTCGGTGCTAAGACTAATTCCTTTGTCCTTGTATGGCTCATAAAGACTGAACATCTGTTTTTTAACTCTGTCTTTCATATCTTCAGGTGTAGAATGAAAGTCGTTCTCCAGATAGTCTCTGAGATAATCAAGATTGTAGTTGCCGACAACAGTAGGTATTTCAGCGGTAGCTGAAAGTCCGATGACAGCATTGTGCTTTGAAATATATCCTATAATTTTTTCAGGTGTATCATATAGTTTTATAAAACGGAGATTTGTAAAGTCAAAGTGTGAGTCGCTATCTTCAAATTCAAAGATTTCAATTCCTTTTTGGTAGAAAGAATCGTCTGGAATATTGTGTTTTTCTTTCTGACTTATTTTCTGCTCACATAATTCACCAAGCAGGAGTTTGCTTTGGTTACTGCTAAGCTCAAGCTTTTTCATAATAGTAGATATAGCATTTTCAATAGTCATAGCATCAGCAATAAACGGTCTTTCCTTGTTGATGATGTTCATATATTCATTAGCCCAGTGAAAAAGAAATCTTCTGAAGTGAAGTAAAAATCTGTTAATATCTCTTAAAAAGCTATAAATTACAATATCGTCTTTTTTGCGGTTTTCAAAGAATGTTTTTTTATCCTCAAAGAAAACCTTAACAATGTTTTCCTCCTTATCCTTTGTTGCACGAATATACTTTGCATTTCCATTTAGTATAGAGTGGTAGGTAGCATCCTTGAACAGGAAATTTTGTTTTCTGTCAATATGATTTTCGTTTACCTTTATACTCAGATTAGTGTGATATTTATTGGCAATTTCATCCGCCTCTTTTTTCAACTTTGCAAAGGTAATTATTTTACCTTTACTATAGTCAATTGAGTCAATAGCCTTTTTAAGATTGTTTGAAAAATAATCCGTGTTAAAAGTTCTTAATATCTGCCTGAAAACAGAAATATAATCTTCTCGAACTGAAACAGCTCTTTCAATCAGCTCATTTTCAATAGTGGATTTTGTCGCATCAAATTCATCAACAATAATGATTGAATCGGTAAATAAAGGAGATTTTATAAATTCATAACTAGGTTCTACTATAACAGAATTTCGCTTCATAAATTTGCTGATACTCATAAGAATAATCTTTCTTTCATCAGTAAATACTGCAGGATAAAGTGCACCTATCCACTTGTAATTTGCATCATTCTTTATTGCTTTTTAGCTTGTCTTTTTTATTTGAAAACCTCTTTTTCAGTGTATCGGAAACAAAGTGTCTGAAATTTCTTTCTGCCCTGTTAACATTATCAACTAACATCTGTTGATATTGAGTATCGTTTATATTGCTGTTTTTTATTTTTGTGTAATTTCTTATTGCTTTTTCAAGTTCATAATATTCAGCGGATATAAATTCTTCAGGAATATCAAGAACAGGGATTTTATCTACAACTTCATCAAAATTTGAACGTATTCGCAGTACCTCTTTATTGTATAATTTTTCATCATTATATGCTCTTTTTAAATCTTCTTCCGGAAGATTTTTGTTGAGGGTTGTAAGGTATATTATTTTTCTTGTGTTATTAGGATTTGCGGCGTATTCTCGCATACAATTTGTGATTGTGTAAGTTTTTCCGTATCCTGTGGGAAGTTCACAAAGAAAAAGGCCGTTTACATTGTCGTTTAAAACTGAGTCTATGTATTGTTTCGTAGTTATCACCTCGTTAAGATTTGTCACTATATAGTATAACATAATAAAAAGGATAAATAAGGGCATATAGTACCCCCTATTTATCCTTGACATAAATCTATATTCTTTTTTAAAAGTTCGAGCATTTTTGATTTCACATTATCGGGCTGTAAAATCTCTACATTACCAAGACCAATTATCCATCCTAAAAATATATTAGACGGAACAGCATAAAAGGAAACCTGTAAATATTCTGTTTGCTCGTCATCACAAATTTCAATGTTTGTACCAAATTGGTCAAGAAATGCACCTACCAAGTATTCGGGGATTTTTACAGTAATACATTCTTCTTTCCCGGAAAACATGCCGATTCTTCGGGATACATATGTATCCGGATTGAATTCTGAAAACTGTTCCTTTCCTCTTATTTCAAATTCCAACTGTTCAATATGGTAGAGTTTGTCAACTCTGTAAACTCTTTCTTTAAGAATACCATCAGTTTCCTTGGTGTCATATCCATAAAGATAATATCTACCGTCTGCCCAAATAAGTGTAAACGGATTTAATGAATATGATTTTCCATTTCTGTTTTTCAGGACCTTATCCTTAGTCCAATGACGGTATTCAAAGGAAATCTGCTTTTTATTATTTATTGCGTGCATAATATTATTTATGTTGATTAGTATTCTCTTGTTTTCACTTTTTGCAATATTGATACCTAAAATACTCCTGTCTAATGCTTCTGCATCATATATGCTGACGGTGCTTCTCAACTTCTTTGATATACTCTCCGCAATGCCGTTTGGAATAATATTAGAGGCATAAATAGAGTCTAACAATAATTTTATTTCGGCGTTTTGTAAAAGACGGTCTCCGATAAAGTAGGTAGCATTTCTACCTCTGCCTGAAATTATTTCTACGCCAAAATCTTCACGCAGTAATTTAATATCTCTTTTTACAGAGTCATGTTCACATTCAAATCCTTTGTTGTAGAGCTTTTGTAAAATCTCCTCCATAGATAATTGATGATCTTCATCAGTGTATTTTTCCAGTATTCTGTATAGCATTAATATTCTGCTCTTATTTCTGCTCAAAGTATCCTCCATAATATTTTGGTAAGTATATTCTTTATGTTTAGTATATCACCTGAAAATAGTGTGTTCAAGGAAAAAATAACTTTTACAAAAGAAAGTGAGTTTTTTCTTATGGATAAAGTACATAGATCTGAATTTTCTTTTTTATATAAAAATAGTATTGCTATTATTCCAGAATTAGAATATAATAAAAACAGTAATATTCGAGGTGATAGAATGCTTGCTTATATGACTGCTGGTGAAGCCGCAGAAAAATGGAGTATATCCCATAGGAGAGTTATAACTTTGTGTCAGGAAAACAGAATTCCCGATGTAGCTATGCTCGGAAATATGTGGATAATACCAAAGGACGCTGTAAAGCCTGTTGACGGAAGAACAATAAGATATGACAAGAAAAATCCTGCAAAACCCTTTGTGAAATGGGCAGGCGGTAAAGGACAGCTGTTGCCTACAATCAGAAAATTCTATCCTGCCGGAATGGGAACAACCATACGCAAATATTGTGAGCCTATGGTCGGAGCAGGAGCTGTGCTGTTTGATATTCTCAACACATATGAAATGGACGAGGTCTATATATGCGATACGAATGCCGAGCTTATGAACGCTTACAGAACAGTAAAAGAAAATGTAACTCAGTTAATAGAATTGCTGATGAAGTACGAAAACGAGCACCTTAAAAGAAATGACGAGGGCAGAAAAGAATACTACTATCAGCAGAGAGAGCAGTTCAACGCAGAAATTCAGAAACCGGATGAAAACAATTCGTTGTTGAGGGCAGCATTGTTTATCTACCTGAACAAGACCTGTTTCAACGGTTTGTATAGAGTCAACAGAAAAGGCTTGTATAATGTGCCGATGGGAGCTTATAAAAATCCGAAAATCTGCGATATTGATAACCTCAAAAAAACTTCAGAGCTTTTGCAATGCGTTACTATTCTGACAGCCGATTATACTTGCATTGAAAATGTAGTTGATGAAAACACTTTAGTATATTTCGATCCGCCATACAGACCGCTGACAAAGACGTCTGAATTTACGTCATACAATGTTGATGACTTTAATGATGAAGATCAGATTAAATTAGCCGAATTTATTAAATCACTTAAAACAGCGAAGGTAATGGCAAGTAATTCAGATCCGAAGAATGTAGATGAAAATGACGAATTCTTTGATGGCCTGTATGCCGGGCTTAACATAAATCGAGTGTCGGCAAACAGAGCTATTAACAGCAAAGGCAAAGGCAGAGGGAAAATAAAAGAGCTTTTGATTACAAATTATTGAGGGAAAAATTATGAGAGATTTCAATGAATGGATTTCAAATTTTAAGGATAGCATAGCAACGTGGAAATACTACACCGATTTTGAAAAGGTTTATAGAAATACGGATAAAATCAAGGACGAACTTAATGTTTTGAACGGACTTATCGGTGCGGATGATATAGAAAGCGAATTCAGGAGAATTGTTAATAAGTTCCCTGCTGTATTGAATGTCATTCCTATCCTTATTGCAAAGCGTGAAAATGAAATAAAAATTACAGACGCCGATCGGAATTACATCTTTAATTTTAAAAACCCTAATTATTCAATTGACGACTATGTCAAGTTTATGGATAAAACAGGATTGTTTGATTTGTTACAAAATCATATGATTCATTCTTTAGTTGATTATGTTATGGGCGTAGAAACAGGAATGGATACCAGTGGCAGAAAGAACAGAACCGGAGATGCAATGGAAGATTTGGTTGAAGGTTTTATTAGAAAATCCGGTTATGTCAGGAATGAAACATATTTTAAAGAAATGTATATTCATCAGATTACGGATAAATGGGGTATTGATTTATCTGCAATTTCCAATAACGGTAAAGCGGAAAAACGCTTTGATTTTGTCATTAAAACACCAAATATGATATACGGTATTGAAACTAATTTCTATACAGGCGGTGGAAGTAAATTAAACGAAACTGCAAGAAGTTATAAAACGCTTGCTTTGGAAACCGATACAATAGACGGATTTACTTTTGTTTGGTTTACAGACGGTCAGGGCTGGTATTCAGCCAAACATAATCTTGAAGAAACTTTCGATGTTATGGAAAATATCTATAACATAAACGATATGGAAAACGATGTTATCGACAGTTTTGAATGATAATTTTGAGGTTTTAAATGAAGAAAAAGATAACAAAATGGGAACCTGAAGATTTTGAGTTGGAAATGACTATGCATTGGTCGTTTCCGAAACGTGGAGATTGGGCAACTCACGATGCAAAGTGGAGAGGTAACTGGTCGCCGTACATTCCTCGCAATATTCTTCTCCGCTATTCAAAAGAAGGAGATTTAGTGCTTGACCAGTTTGCAGGCGGCGGAACAACGCTAGTTGAAGCAAAGCTACTGAATCGTGATATAATCGGAGTGGATATTAACGATGTTGCTTTAGAACGGTGCAGAGAAAAGATTGATTTTGATTACGAACCTGCAACAGGAAAAGTGTATATAAAAAAAGGCGACGCACGAAATCTTGAGTTTATCCCGGATGAGAGTATTGACCTGATATGCACTCATCCACCCTACGCTAATATCATCAAATACAGCGACGGCATAGACGGAGATTTATCCCAACTCAAAGTCAAGGATTTTCTTGAAGAAATGAAAAAGGTTGCAGCCGAAAGTTATCGGGTACTAAAGAAAGATAAGTTTTGTGCAGTGCTTATGGGAGATACCCGTCAGAAAGGGCATATGGTTCCGATGTCTTTTGAGGTAATGAAAATCTTTCAGGACGCAGACTTTAAACTCAAGGAAATCATCATAAAAGAACAGCATAATTGCAAGGCAACAGGCTATTGGAAAACAAACAGCGTGAAATATAACTTTTTGCTCATCGCACACGAGTATTTGTTTGTGTTTCATAAGTGACAAACTTTCATTACAAAATATTAAATGCAGTATATATTCTGTTATAATATTTTGTAAATTGCATATTTATATGCAATTTTTTATGATATATATATTATAGGTGAAAGGATTTATGGTGATGATTTAATGAAACATAATAAATTAAGAAAAACAGATTATTTAGTTTACAAAAACATTCCATGCAGTAATATGTCTGAAAAAGAGATTATTGACACATCAAATCTGTTTTCAGAACACTACGGTGTATGGTCTTCATATTGTCCAGACAGTTCCAAGTGTAATGAAAGAGTGAAATTTCCACCAAGTATGATAAAAAAGAATTTTGTAAATAAACCAGACAGATTTGTCGCAATGGTTTATTTTGAATCAAATCTTATTGGGCATGCTTTTTATATAAAAAGGAAAGGAGAAAAGACAAAAGATATTATCTGGATTCTTCAATTGGTTGTAGCAAAGCAATTTCGCGGTAATGGTATAGGCAGTAAACTTCTTCATTCTATATGGGGGTTGTCTGATTGTTACGCTTGGGGATTGTTCACTTCAAATCCAATGACAATCAAGGCATTAGAGAGAGCAACCATGAGAAAAGTAGATCCAAATACTATAAACAAAAAATTAGATAAATTAAAAAGTGTAGCATATGATATTTTTGATGACAGCTCATGGATAGATAATTATTCGTGTGGAATGGTAAATACTGAATTTTATGTTGATCATAAAGACTTAAATAAACGCATTAAAAAAACATATAAGAGGGGAACTTTTCTTTTAAACAGAGAATTACCCGAAGGATACGAATGGTTGGCTTTTACTTTTAACTCCCAACCTCCACGAATTGATGATACACAACAATTGGATGCTTATCTAGAATATTCAAATGATATTATTCAACAAGCTTATTCTATGATGAATATGCAAAATCACAAATGGACTTCACGCACAAAGGAAGAAATAGATTATCTTTGTGAAAAATATATCAAGAAGAATGATTCAGTAATTGATGTTGGTTGTGGTATTGGTAGACACACAATAGAATTAAATAAAAGAGGTATAAAAACCAAGGGAATTGATTTTTCAAAAGAAAATATCAAATCGGCTCAAAAAGCATATAATCCTGAGTGTTTTATTAGCGGAGATGTAAGGTCATATAAATTTAAAGAAAAATATGATGTAGCGATTGCTCTTTATGATGTTATTGGATCATTTCCCAACGACAAAGAGAACCTAAATCTATTGAAATCAATTAGAAAGATTTTAAATAATAAAGGTATCCTAATTATTTCTGTCATGAATATGACATATACAAAAAGAAAATGTTGGAATGTACTTGAAGATATTGATGACAACATAGACGCACTATTAAAACTTCAAGGAACCAATACTATGCAAAAAACAGGAGATGTGTTTTCCGGTGATTCTATGTTAATCGATGATAAGTCCGGTATAGTGTATAGAAAGGAGCAATTTTTTAGTAAAAATAGTCTTCCTTGTGAATATATTATTAGAGACAGGCGTTATACTATAAAAGGAATAGATAACTTGCTTCAAAAAGCTGGTTTTCGTGTAATTGATTCATATTGTTTTAGCGCTAAAAACATGAGTCAAGAAGTGGATGAAATAAGTGGAAAAGAAATATTTGTTGTTGCTCAAAAGCAAAATAGTTTATCTTTATTATCTAGGAATACTTTTTTAATGCCACAAACATGGAAAAAGTAAAAGATGAAGCATATAAGGCTGCAAAAGAAATTCTTGAAAAAGCAAAACTGGAAAAAGGCGATCTCTTTGTTGTGGGATGCTCCACCAGCGAAGTATGTGGGGAAACCATCGGAACGCATTCGAAGCCGGAACTGGCCGATATGGTTTTTGCCGGAATCTATGAGGCAACCCAGGAATACGGCGTATACCTGGCTGCACAGTGCTGTGAGCATTTAAACCGTGCACTGATTCTTGAAAAAGACGCTGCCAGAAAATATGGTTACCCGATGGTCAACGTCGTTCCACAGCCAAAAGCCGGCGGTTCATTCGCCACAGCCGCATACAAGAACTTTAAGCATCCGGTTGCCGTGGAACACATCAAAGCTGCTGCAGGAATGGATATCGGTGATACACTTATCGGTATGCATTTGCAGGATGTCGCTGTACCGACCCGCATCGAGACAAAACAGATTGGAAATGCGCATGTCGTATGTGCCCGCACCCGCCTGAAATTCATCGGTGGCGAACGCGCAGTATATGATCATGATCTGATGTAAAACAGGATGAATAAAATTATGAATAAAATTGCATTGATTACCGGTGCGTCCCGTGGAATCGGGGCTGCACTGGCACGCGTTTTTGCTCAAAACGGATATCATCTTGCCCTCTGCTGCCACAAATCCGACGAACGGCTGGATGCTTTGGCAAATGAATTATCCGAACAATATCATATAGAGATTTGTACTTTCACAGGGGATGTAGGCGATTATTCCTTTGTCGAACAGATGGTGAATAAAACACTTGAAAAGTTCTCTAAGATTGATGTGTTAGTCAACAATGCAGGCATCTCTTACATTGGCCTGCTGACAGATATGCAGATTGAAGACTGGAATCATATAGTTGCTACCAATCTGACCTCTGTATTTTCTACCTGCCGCTGCTGCGTACCTTCTATGGTATCGCAAAAAAGCGGAAAGATCATCAGCATTTCTTCTGTCTGGGGAAATGTCGGTGCCTCCTGTGAGGTCGCTTACTCAGCCTGCAAAGGCGGAATCAATTCTTTTACCCGCGCACTTGGCAAGGAACTTGCTCCGAGCAACATTCAGGTCAATGCCATCGCCTGCGGTGTCATCGATACCGATATGAACCGCTGCTTCAGCGACGAAGAACGTGCCGCTTTGGTCGAAGAAATTCCTGCCGGACGCATGGGTGCCCCGGAGGAAGTTGCACAACTCGCCCTGCACATTGCAGAGGATTGCAACTACCTCAACGGACAAATTATCACATTAGATGGCGGCTGGATCTGATTCCGAATTTACTTCCGGCTCCGCCGTCTGGTCATTTTCTGCAACCAGAATAATGGTAGAACGCTCCTTGATGCGGATGCGGTTTCTATCATGTTCTGTGTAATGTTCAAAATCAATTCCATCTTCATACTCGCAAAACGTATTTGCAACCACTTTCCAGTGATATCCTTCTGCCAGAGGTGGAAGATTCATGTTCAATGGCTCCCAGTAGGAATTCATTCCATAGAAAACAATATCATCTTCGGTATCTTGTGCATTTCTTCCGGCATACATGATTCCGATC
>OKVE01000624.1_pt1 | contig 13030 bp, 20 predicted proteins | sample 1604781 | NCBI WGS metagenome assembly OKVE01 (sample SAMN01760918, study PRJEB22395) | human gut metagenome
GCAAACGGAAATATTATAGAGACAGCATCTTGTACAAATGATCCAGATGGGAAAATAGCGAAAGAGAATGCTGAACGAAAAGCAAAAGAGAACAGAGAAAAAGAGGAAAAAGTAAAAGAGAAAAGAGCTGCTAAAAAAGCAGAGGAAGAAAAAGCTGCAAAGAAACGTGCAGAAAAATCGGCAGAAAGAAAGGAAACGGGTGATTATACCTTATCCGTAACTGGTACTGATGTAAAAAGTATGACACAAAGCCTTGTAGCAGAATCTGTGAGTATTTCTGTACCTGATAGATCGAGTTTTGATATTAAGGCATAAGAAGGTTCGGTAAAAGGAAAATATCAAATCGGTACTTTGGTTGGAACTGCGATTTTGGCTAAAAGATTGTGAATTGCCAATATAATCAATAGTTTCTTCTATGAAAAGATAAGATGACAGGGTGGAAGGCTATGGAGAGCTGACCGCCCTGTTTTTATCCAGAAAAATGCAGAAATAATCAAGAGAAAATCAAAATCTTTCTGCTATTCTGTTTCATGGGTTTTATATGTACGAAGATAGGCTTCTACAAGTGCAAGAATGGTGGTTATCTGATCGCTTGTACATTCTGAAGGATAAACCAACAGTCTTTGGTAATCCAGATTATCAAATGAATAGCAGTTCTGTACAGAAACAATTAAAAGCAGCAGGGATCGACACAAACAGTAAAAAGTATAAAGCAGTACTGAGTGAGATGATGAAAAATGGAAACGGTGCAATGTTTACAAATGTTCAGGCAATTAAGAACCTGATGAGCCAGTATGACAAAAATGGAGACTGGATTGATCCGAATACCGGATTAACAGGACTTGCTGTAACGGATGAGAACAGAAACAGTTATAAACATATCATTTGAGGCGGTTTTTAATGCGAAAGCCTAATGAAAGAATGGAGGTATTATAAAATGTCTAGTGTGAACAATTATATGAATGGCATCTATGACAATAACATATCCTGTAGGAGTTGCATGTTCTGCGATTATGTATTTTATAATAAAGCAAAATGGTAATTTTTTGAAAAAAGTTTCGGATTAGATGTAGTGTTTGCCGCTGAAACCGTAGTATATGAGTGAAGCCGGAAAGGAGGCGGTGTGATGATAGACGATGAAAAAATCATAGAAATGTTTTTTGAGCGTTCGGAACAGGGCATACGGGAACTGGACATAAAATACGGAAAAGCCTGTCACAATCTTTCCTACCATATAGTAGGGAGCAGACAGGACGCGGAGGAATGTGTAAACGACGCTTATTTAGGTGCATGGAACGCCATTCCCCCAGCACGACCTAACCCATTGTTGTCGTATCTTTTGAAAATCGTTCGGAATATTTCGCTCAAAATCTATTGGAGAAAGGAAGCAGCCAAACGAAGCAGTCATTACACGATTGCTTTGGAGGAAATTGAAGCCTGTATTGCAGACCAGAAAAACATTGAAGAAGAAATCGAGGTCAGAGAGTTAGCCTGTATCATTGAGTCTTTTTTAGACACGCTGACTATCGAAAACCGCGTTATCTTTATGCGCCGCTATTGGTTTTCCGACAGCTACAAGGACATAGCAGAGTTTGTAGGGCTTTCAGAAAAAAATATTTCTGTCCGGCTGACCCGTATCCGCGAGAAAATGAAGCAATACTTGATTGAAAGAGAGGTATTCGTATGAACGCAAAGAAATTTTCTGACGCTATGAGCGAGCTTGATACAAAATATGTTGATGAAGCACTCAACTACAAAACGAAAATGAAAAAGCCTATATGGATAAAGTGGGGAATTATGGCAGCCTGTCTTTGCCTTATAATTTGCGTAGTTACAATTCCGCGTTTACTTAATGGCTCTAATCCCCCTATTTCTGGAGATTTGGCTCCTATGGTTTATGTAAATAACAAGTTGTATCAATATACGGATAGTCAACTCGATTTTACAGATAAAGAAAGCCAGTTCACTTATTTAGGGGAAATCGAAAGCAAAGTTAGCTCATCGCAAGAGCCAAAAGAGAATTTCCAAGCCAATGACGATATTGTAGGTGCTAAAGTATATCAATATGAAAATAATATTGTGGTTTTAATTGATGGTAAATATTTCTTATATAGTCATATGGAAGATGCTGAAAATGAAACGGTTGAATTTGAAGGACAGTTATTTAACAAATCGGACTTATCCGAAGAAACCCTTGAATGGCTTGAGTGGTATAATTCGATACCGCCAGAAAAACAACTTGCTGTCAATTCAATTCCAGCCGAGCTATATACTGATGACGGTGCTGGAACGGTTGACGCAGACCAAGAAAAATAATTTTGATTGACACCCACAAGGGACAGCCGAGATTGAGGATGGAAAGAAGAAAATCCGCCAGTTTGAGAACTTGGAAAAGAGGTTGCGTCAAAAGTTATCCAAAGAGGAACGAAGAACACGCAACAACCACCTGTATAATCAAGAGGGCACTTATGAAAAATAAAAGTATCAATCAAGTTTCCATAATAAATGGTGAAGATGGTCCCACAAGTGTTTTTATATTTGGAGAAGCTCAAAAGCAATCTCTAAAGATTAGAATCCGAAATGCTATCTATCAATCCAGACGAAAAAGGATAGAAAAGAGAATAGCGGCCAACCCGCATACCCTTGCGGAAGTGGTGCAATACGCAAAGGATCATTATGATTTAGTGGAAATCAATCCTGCCGCAACAAATTGGATAGAACGACAGAAAAATCTAAAAGCTAGTTTGATTATGCAGCATAAACCAGAACTTTTGGGCCAAAGGAAGGATATGCCAAAACCAGATTTTCATAATGAAGAATCTGTTAAAAATTTTTTGAATGAAATGGAAATTAGAAATAAATTGATTGACCAAATGCCTGATAATGTAATTCCCATGGATTTTCATTTATATGAAATAAAAATTGGTGAGGATTTAATGGAAATAGAGGTAGATTATACCTGGAATATATTTGGAATATCTTACTCTGGAAATAAGTCGGTCATAAAAAGGTTTAAGAAAATAGCCAGAGATTTATATTGTTATTATGGTGTCAGTGAGGAGGATATAAAGAACCGGACAAAAAGATATTCTTCACTGGTAACGGAATTGAGTTCATAATTCAGAATTTTAAATAGAAGTAGGATTTCTGTATTTCGGAGCGATTGAAGATAAGGATAGGCAATTAAGCGGTTTTTTGGAAGTGCTTGTTTCCTATCATGGCATATCCAAGCTAACGATAGCAAAAATGGCTGGTGTTGAGGAACAGGATATTGACAGGCTTTTAGCTAATCCACCAGAAAAAGTTGAAATCGAAGTAAAATATAAAATTGCTGTGACTGTTATGGAGCTGCGATTTTGGCTAAAGGATTGTGAGTTACCTGTATAATTGTGAGGGCACTTAACGGTGAAATTTATTTCTTGGAGATTTATGACGATATATACCATATAACATTGAGTTAATTCTAAACGGATTTTGAATTTATTTACAAGGAGGTTTTTATATGGCAATGAATATCAGCGGATTAGGTAACACGTATAATGGCATCAATACAAATAGCAAACAATATAAGGCTTTGAAAGAAAAAGGCTGGTTATCTGGTATTATGCAAAATGAAGCCATGATGTCACCAGAAGAAAGAATGATATATGAAACATTCGGTGGAAGAGATACCATTATTAAGAATCTGATGAAGCAATTTGATTCAGAAGGTGATTTGCTGAATGCAAATGGAGTAGCAGGAATGGATGTTACCAGCAAAGGTACATCGTGGCAGCAACTCACAAGTGTATCTGAGGAATATCGTCAAAAGATGTTTGATAATGTGAAGAAGGAATTTATTCAGGAAAATGGTCTTTCAAATGGTGATACAACTAAGCGTTCAGATATTTTTAAGGATTATCAGTTAAGCGTAAGTAAAGACAAACGTTTAAGTGGTACATGGACTTTAGAGCAATACGAAGGACAGTATAGAGCTGCTATGTATGCAGCAGTGAAATCGGCTAATCCAAATTGGAAACCGGGACAAAAGTTTGATACAAGCATTCTTGATAACGTTACAAGAGAATCAGTGGAATCTACGCTTGTCAAAAATGGTAATAGGTTAGTTCGCAATTCTATTGATGTATCAGTATAGAATACAACATCTTTGGTGCTAGAGATACGGTCAAATAAGCTGCTCCATCATGGGAAAAGTATAAAATTAGGAGCTTTAGATAATATCACAAGGGAAAAGTTTTCAAAAACTTCTGGTAACTCTTTGAAATACATATCATATCAATAGATACGATAATATAAATTATGTTTGTATTTGTTGATAACAGGTTTATATCGGAAAAATTGTAAATTTATTTTCTATGTGAATTTTCATTTTTGTAGGGCTGGCATTAGACCAGCCCTTGATTTCATTATAATAGATAAAAAGATATTGAATATATATGCACGGTAAAAAGACGATTCTCAATAAATGAGATTGGGAAAAAGTAACCTTAGTGCTGTTGAAAAAATCACCATAGTTCTAATGAATCTTCTGCATCTACCCATATCTGCATTGTTCCATCAAGATATAATTTTGCATATTCAAGCGGTTTATCAATGGCAAGTGCGTTCAATGCACAGTCTGATCCGGGTGTGGTTTTTAAATCCTTTTCGGTTTCCCAACAGTCAATGCGGAGCATATAACCAGCAGAAGTATAAATATCAATGCTGTTTCTGTGTGGATTGTATTCTGCAAATATTGTTCTCATCGTATAGAATCTCCTTATCATTCAATCAGTCATTTGTTACAAAAATCAGAAGCATTTCAATCAGTTCACCATGTCACTTTTATTTTGTGTTATACTGTTTTATAGATTTTTCTTGCCCTTGTATTTGCCCTTATCAGAGTTCGTAAACACTGACGGGACGATATAACACAAGGGAAACAATAAGGGAAAGCTCACCTGCGATAAATCCAGTGTTTTCAAGGGTTTGCAGAGAATTTAATAACAAAATATAACAGTTATTAAATTCCCTAATAAAACAGGTGAAATCTCAATCGATATTTGTGGAGGTGATCTACATGGCAAAACACGAGTTTGGAATTATGATGGATGCTCCTCAGCAGGGCAAGCGATATGACGAGTATGAGCCGTGGAAATATGCCTGTATTTCTGTTGATGACGCCTATTTGGAAGGCGTTGTCGAAAGGCTTACATCCATTGACTTCTATTGGCATACACTTTCCGTCAAAGGCAAAGGGCTTGCATACTGTGGTGTTACACTTGTTCCACCTTGTTCGCTAAAGGCATTTATTGATGTCATTGCAGATAATTCTGAACTATCCGAACTGAAAAAGCTGTTAGAAAATGCATTAAGCAATAACAAGTGGGTAATTCATTACGGACTCTGATAGAGACAAATTTCAGTTTGTAAAACTGATGGAATAAAAAAATGTAAAGCTGGGAGCATTAGCTTACGGCTTTTTAAGTTAAAGCAAATAGAAGTAAATAATGGTCAAAAAACAATCGACATCCGACCTCGTACACGTTATAATGTAAGTAATCTAATAAGAAAACAGTGTTATCATTACTGCATTGCTAAATGAGAATGGTAGCCATAAATATGAATTCGTAGGAACGGAATGGTTGAACCCTCAGGGTGACAGTGTCACTCATTTGTCAGCGAGAGGTGCTTAACTCGGATGATTTTCAGTTTTCTTATTTTGACATGGATTTACAGGAAAGGTAGAAAAATCAATGTTTTACTTGACTTGTATTAACTTAAAATAATATAGGTTTCCAGTATGGACTTGAACTCCTAAGCTGTAATTGTGGGTTCGATTCCCGCAGGGAACACTTCAGAATTTTAAAAGAGTCCGTTCAGATTAGATAAATCAATCTATTCTGGACGGGCTTTTTACGTGAATTGAAGAAATGTGATAAGGAGAACCTCTTCGCAGAGATTCTCCTTGATTTTAAATGGTAGGTTTTGTAGGACTTACTGTAAGCTGCAGACCGAGATGTTGAAAAATATTAAGCAGTGTTCCGAGATTCGGGGTTGTTTTGCAGGATTCGATCCGTGCTACGGATGATTGTGGAATACCACACATAGCAGCAAGCTCTCTCTGGCTAAGTCCAAGAGAAGTACGCTGTTCCACCATGGCACTTACGATGGAGGAAATATTTTCAACTTCATCGATGTCTTTTCCAATTTCAGGATCAACGGTTCTTACATGTTCCTTATAGTCATTCCAGGTTTTCATAATCATTCAGCCTCCTTTCGGGCAAGGTAATCATCACGTTCAGCCTTTGCCCGTTCAATTTCGCGCTTGGGAGTTTTTTGAGTTTTCTTGCGGAATTGATGCAAAAGCACAAAGGTATCATTTTTGAAATAAAAATATAAAACACGGTTATTGCCTGGGCGAAGCTCCCAGATATCATCATCAAGGTGTTTTGTGATATTTTCATTAAGCCGTGTACCATTATCTTCGAGGAGCTGGATGTACAAACTTATCTACTTGTATTGAATACGGGCATCTTTGTTTGTAGCTGCTTTGACTCGAAGAGATTCAAGAAATTCCCAAAGCTCTGATCTGCCATTGGAATCTTCCTAAAATTCAATGTTGTACATTAGTATATGTTCTCCAAGTGGAAATATTTATTCTATATACATGATAGCATTTATGCTATCAAAAAGCAAATAAAAAATGAAAGAAGGAAACAAAATTCGAGTGAAAAAAATATAAAATTAGTAATTGCCGAGAAACCTTCGGTGGCGCAGTCCATCGCAAAGGTAATCGGTGCAGATAAGAGAGAGGACGGATACCTGGAGGGCAAGAGATTGTGTTTAAAGATGGAAAACTTGTCTGAGACGCAGCGAAGTAAATAAAATGAATAATATAGGAAGTCAGTAGTGCGTGAATAAACTGCTGGCTTCTTTTTTGATAGATACAGTCACTCCCAGAGAGTGTGCAGGATAGTAAAGTAATAATATCAACATGACGATATAGAAAATGCAGGGAAGCATTGTATTTCAAAGAGTTTGAGATACAGTGCTTCTGCGTTTCTATAGGAGATAGTCGTTCTATGCGGAAAATAGTCATTTGATGCAGAGAATGATCGAGTGAAAGATTTGTTTGATATAATAAAGAGTGCTAGGTGAGACTTGTATGGTTTATAGGCATGAGAGCAATCAAAGACAGGAATGAAAAATATGAACATTATTATTTGTGATGACAGGATAGATGACAGAAAAAATGTGTCAGATTTGCTGTCAGACTATGGCGAAAAAAAGAATTATGAGTTTACTATTACAGAATATGATTCTGGAGAACAGTTATGCGAAGAACAATCGGCTTTGGAAGCGTGTCAGCTATTATTTCTGGACATCAATATGCAGGGGATGGATGGGCTGAAAACAGCTATGAGGATTAAAGAAAAATATCCAAAACTTCCGGTTGTGCTGGTGACGGCATACATGAATTACGCACGAGTAATTGATATCGCATATTTGTATCAGCATTCATTCCGCAATATTCTCTCGGTACCACTTCATTTGGAACATATTCTAATGGAATATCATATAAATCGAATTGGTCACTGGTCAAATCAATATAGTGGCCATTGATTTTATTGAAGTAATGTGTTCCTCCACCATCAACTTTTAATTTGTAAATCGTGCCGTCAAATAGATCATAAACGAGTGATGCAGTTATTGCACATTGTCCGTATGTAGGGTCATTATCATAATCATAATCTTTTTGACAACTTGGGTAAGCCGTTTCTTTACACCAAACATTTAATAAAACATTAAATAGCTGATCAATTGTGCTTATGGTGGGATTATTTCCATCCTGCCTTTGGATATCTAATGTATGTTCTCTTCCATAGTATGAAATAAAACGTCCTGAGTTTGTTGTAAACATGTCAATACCTCCAAATTAGTAAACATAAAACTTCTTTTCAATCAATATTATTTTTCCCAATCCTATAATTTTAGTTATAAAAGCAAATTTTTTCCTAGATGCTATTAAAAGCTCCAAATCAGCTTTATTATCGATTCTAACATCACTTCTCCCAAGACGCCTACTGCTAATAGTAAGAAGCTTGTGAAGCCGATTACAGCTAGTAATCCTGTCTGAAGCCAGTCGCCATAAACAGCTATGAGAAGAATGCTAAAAATGATTACAAACAAGTATACTATTCCGTGTACAATCTCATATAGTGATACCAAAGTCTTAACAATCAGCCAAATAAAAACTAAAACCAATATAATTGGCAATACCAGTAATTTCTTTAACCCTTTAAGTATAATCATAGCTTTTCCTTCCCTTACGTCAATTTCTCTTCTGAAGAAGTCGATATGGAATTATTGATGAAAGCTCTGGCGAATCCGGAAATGCGGGCGTTGCTTAATTCGCTGGCTAAGACAATGAAGTAATGAAAAGTAGTGAGTCTATCTCCATCATGCCTATAGAAATTATTCAATAAAAGCGAGCAAAACATCAATACAATTGTATTGAATCAGCAATGAAATGGCATTATAATGAAGAAAAAAGGAGGTTTCTAAAATGGCAAGTACAATTCAGATCAGGGTAGACGATGACTTAAAAAATAAATCAGATCAGCTTTTTAAAGATCTTGGAACTGATACGACATCAGCAATAAGGATGTTTTTAACGCAGGCGGTTGCATATAATGGATTTCCATTTGAAATAAAACGAACTGTGCATAATCCTTATACATCTATGACAGAAGAAGAGATGCTTCAAAGACTGGAACAATCCAGAGAATCTTCAAAAAAGGGAAATTACCGAAATGCAGATGATGTGATTTCAGATATGAGAGGAAAATATGGATTATAAAGTAGTTGTAACAGCTGAAGCAGAAGAAGACTTGAACCAGTTTATACAGTATCTGCTTTTTGCCAAGAAAAATAAGCAGGCAGCCAAAAATGTGCTTGATGATTTTGAGGATACTATTAAAAAGTTGAAGTATGTAGCGAGTAGTTTGAATGTATGCGACAATCCACGTTTACAGAGCCTTGGATATCGTCGAATAAATTTTCAACAGCACAGATACTTTATGTTGTACAGAATAGAAAATGATGTTGTATATGTGGATGATATTTTCCATGAATTACAAGATTATGAAAACCGAATGATATAAATTGAATATTGGCAGTAAAAAGAGTATTTACCGTAAAACCGTAAATGCTCTTTTTTTGCACCTATTTGGAAAGAATAAATAATATAGCGTCTATAAGGAAGCGTTGGTTTTAATGGAAATGCATTATTGGAAAATCCTCTAATTTCAAAAATAAAAAGTAGTCGAAATTTCCATAGACAAATACACGCTCACGTTGTATATTATAAATATAAATCTAGTCAATTAAATATAGATATCATTTCCACCTCTAAGGGAATGGTAGTCATAGGATTGATGTAGTTAGTATCATTACATACTTCCCCAAATATTAGCTGTAGCTAAAAAGTTGCTAACAAGCTGTACTTATCTAAGGTTTATAGCTGATTACAGTAATTGACTGGATAAAAATTGTGGTCAAGTTGACCACAATACAGGAAAGAGAAGTATTGATGTGATCGGAGAACTTTGCGGAGACAGTGCAAAGCAGGTCCACTAATGAAAATATGCGAACCTTTAGAAATTGTAAAAAAATTAGCACCGTTTAAAGTGCTAATCTTCATAATGATATTTACATGAGTATATAATCAGATTTTGGATGTTATCCATATAGTAAATTAATCTATGCTCATCGGTAATGCGTCTGCTACATGCTTTTCGGTGCTTTAATGGTTCTGGCTTACCAATTCCGGTTAAAAGCCCATTGCGGTCAATATCCTTAATAAGCTCATTGATCCGCTTAACCATTTTTTTATCTTCCCTCTGCCATTCGGTGTATTGCTCCCAAGCAGTAGGAGTAAATACTATATTCATTTATTCGTATGCCTCCAATTCTTCAATGGACTTAGTAACAAAACCACCTGCCTCAGCCTCTGCCATAGATTTATCAAGCATAGCAAGATACTCAGCGTTTCGCTTGGCTTTCATCATTTCGTTGTATTTAGCTTCGGAAAGCATAACAATATTTTCGTTCTTGGGTCTTGATATAATTAATGTTTCACCATTAAAAACCTTATCACATAAACTCTTGAAATTATCTCTAACATCCATGCTCTTTACTGCTAACATATAAAACACTCCTTTCTGTACATAAAAACGTATGGTTTTACGTACTTTAATTATATGCTATTATTATCTCCAGGTCAATAAATTTAATGTATTCACTTTCTGGCTACTTTGGATTTTGAATGACAGATATTGAGAAAATGGGCGATAGAAGCAAGTGTCTACAAATTGTCTACTTGTGACCCTTTTTGTAACTGGTTTCGTCAATGCCGATATTAACCAGACCATCAAGTCTTCTTGAGTGCTCCGGTTCTAAATCGTGAAGAGCACGATTGACACAGCGGCCTACAGTTTCCCAGTCCACTCTCATGAAGTATGATGTGGTACTTCTTGGAAGATAGGATGCAAACCATGCAACGGTAAGGTCGAAATCCTTGGTAAATCTACTACCTGGATATGCCCATGGAACTTCGGCAACATATACCCCATGTTCAAGGCAGATGATACGATGCGTCTGGTATTCAACTTCGACCAGAATACCACCCCAGTCCAGCCCCCTCCAAGTGGTTGGTCTGCTGGAATGTTTGTCATAAGCAGGACATGACTTGTGACAGAAAGGGCAGTCATTCTCATGCCATTTATTAGGTCTGGCTTTGATACGGATGTGTTTCACGCCATCCTCATCAGAGTAAAGATTAAAATTTTCTATCAAGAGAATAAAGTATTGACAAAATTTTGTGGGGCGGGGTAGAATGATGGTAAAAAATTCCAAAACATAACGCATTGGTGCTTTTCGCAGAAAGAAGAAAAATAAACATGAAAAAGAGAAAGAACTTGGGAAAAAAGTTAGTAACAATGTTAGTGTCTGTAGGCTTTTTTGCAGTTTTGATTACAGTCTTTAATTTAATGGCATTACAAGCTATTCGAGAAAAGAATAATGTGCTTATAGAACAGTTTGAACAATATGAAGAAGCAGTGAAAAATAATGATACCGCGGTTTTTGAAACAGCAAAAGGAGAAGTGGAAGAAGCCATCAGACATAGTAACTACAGAATAAATGGAAGCATCATTTTTGATCTTGCACTTGTGGTAGCTAATATTATTGTAATCGTACTTCTTTCGATTGTTATTAATAAGTCCATTGTTCGTCCAGCAAAAAGAGCAAAGAATGATTTGGATGATATCATTTTAGGTATAGAATCAGGACAGGGTAATCTTACGTTAAGAGTATTTGATGAAACCAGTGATGAAATTGGTCAGCTTGCAAATGGTGTCAACCATTTTATTGAAACATTACAAAATCTTATGGTAAAGATTCAGAGTGTATCAAAAGATATGAAAAAATCTTCCTATCTTGTACAAAATGAGGCGGAATCTTCAAATATGAGTGCATCCAATGTGAGTGCAACATCGGAAGAACTTGCAGCATCCATGGAAGAGGTATCTGCTTCTCTATATGATTTAGCCCAAGGATGTAATAATCTGCTGGAGAAAATGGCAGGCATGAATGAGGATGCTAAGAACTCTGCAATGAAGTTGCATGAAGTGAAGCTTACTGCAGAAAATAGCTATAAAGAAGCGATTGCATCAAAAGAAAAAACAGTAGAAACATTTGATGGCATTCAAAAGGATGTCGCGGAGGCAGTAGAAGCATCTAAGTCTGTAAATGAAATTGCAAAACTTACAGAAAATATCTTAAATATCGCAGCACAGACAAATCTTCTAGCACTTAATGCATCGATTGAAGCAGCAAGAGCAGGGGAAGCAGGCAGGGGCTTTGCCGTTGTTGCAGATGAAATCAGACAGCTTGCAGATAGTTCACGTGAGACAGCAAACAATATTCAGGAAATCAGTGGAAAAGTTATTGAGGCAGTAAACAATCTGTCTGGAAATGCAACGGAAATGATTCGTTTTGTAGATGAAAAGGTAGCACTTGATTATGACAAATTTGTAAAAATTATTGGAAATTATGATGCTGATTCTGATCAGGCAAGTAATACATTTAACGAGTTTGCAGTTAAGTCAAAAGATAGCTTAGGTACAATGAATGATATGAATGAAGGTATCAATAACATTTCTATAGCGATTGAAGAATCTGCAAAAGGTGTTACAAACGTAGCACAAGAGATATCACAACTTGTAACAGCAATTTCAGCAATTACAGTGCAGGCGGACGAAAATAAGAACCTTTCGGAAGATTTATCGGATGAAGTAGCAAAATTTGAAAAAGTTTAACTAACAGATTTTTATTATGAGAAAAACTGTATTAGGTAAATAACCCGCACTAACTAAAAATGAATGCCAGAATAAGCACAAAGGCATAGCCCCATTACGGGTTCTATGCCTTTGCGTTTTCCGGAAGCAGCATCCGGTCGTCGATATAGTAATCACAGGAAATCTTCCGACTGTTGTGTCCATAGAATTCGATGATTTCCGGAAGATTGTCATTAACTGCATCAAATTCAAGATTCTGTTCCCGGCACCATTCGACAGCTTTTGACAGGGCTTCCCCCGCACAGCAAGTCCAGAGAATGAGTTTATTGCCATTACGTTTCCATTCCTGGAGATATTCAATGAGTGCCAGGTTTGGCTGATCAAGCTCCGGCCATTTGCTGTAGCAGAGAGTGCCATCGTAGCTGAAAGTAAATCTGTAATTTGTCAAATGTATATCCTTCAAAAACGCTTTGGAATCTCAACTCACAGCAGCAATGTTGAATCAGTCCTGCTCCAGCTTTACCGGCTCACCTGTGTCTGCCTCAAATTCCTCTAGCTGCTTAAGCCAATATTCCTTATCTTTATTTGTTATCATTCTTATGACTTTACATGGATTTCCTGCCGCTATCACACTATCCGGAATATCCTTTGTGACAACCGACCCTGAGCCTATGACAACATTTGAACCT
>OKVE01000628.1_pt1 | contig 12971 bp, 9 predicted proteins | sample 1604781 | NCBI WGS metagenome assembly OKVE01 (sample SAMN01760918, study PRJEB22395) | human gut metagenome
TCTTTCTGAAAGAAGACGCAATAAACGGAAGTGGATCACTATCTACATCTTTTGTTGTATCGCCATTCATTGTGCAAACCTGTTTAGCGTCTGTGTAATACGAAATATTTATGTTCAGTTCTGCAGTAATCTCTTTCAGGATGCGCTCAACTCTTTCTCGCTCTGGAGAGTCCACAACGACCAGCGGTGTTCTGGCACATATATAGTTTTTAATCTCAGCTTTGGTTGAAGTGTAGTTTCCCATGCGCTCATCCTTGCTTTAAAATAGTTTTATGCGTCTGATTAGAAAGAGTGCATCTTCCAAATCAGAGTTAGAAAAATCATTTGCTTGCTGTTGCAGGAAAGCAATCATGTTATCCCAAAACATCGTCATTTGTTCAGTAACAGAACGATATAATTCAGTTTTAAAACTGTTGGGCAGAAACGAAAGATTTACGAAGAATGTAGCCTTGTGGATGTCCTTTTTCAGCCGCTTGAATAGAACATCTACTTGTGCCAATTCGTTGAAAGCAATGCGCTCATTCAAATCCCGCATAAAACGCTTCGTACTTTTATTTAGAACAACATTGACAGTATCCACCATTTGGCGTTCAAATGCTGCCTGCATCGTTCCGGCTCCAGCAAAAGTTCCAAGCGAAAGCACTTCAAGATCTCTGTTGTTGGATAGAGGCACTTCCTTCATACGTTCGAAACAATCAAGCCATTCCTGATATGTAGAGGGCGCTTCAGCAATCGCCCGTTCTTGGAGTCCTATCATTTCAGAAAGCTATAAGGCGGCTCAAGACTCCACTCAGGAAGCTTTTTGCTCATTTCTTTAAGCCGCTCATCAGAAATCTGAACGCCGTCTGTTGCAGGTGCAGTGAAGTTGTCACGGATACGCTGCTCCATCATCTGCTCGAACTCAAGATCCTGAGTATTCTTTTCGTTGCTCATAACATTATCTCCTTATCTATCTAATATAAAATTAAAGAAATTCAACAGTGCTGAGGAGCTCGCCCTTTTTGGCGCGCTGTTCTTCATAATAACGCCTGAATTCTGCGATTTCGTTCATTACAGCGTTCAAATTGTCAAGTGCAGCCTGAACGCGAACAGGGTAGCCCTGAATCGCTTTGAATACCCGGAAGCCGAGGAAACCAGCTGCCAGAGCTGTAACAACCAGAGAGTACAGCGTCACAAAGGCAAGACCAGCAGATGCGATGAACAGAATAGCCGCTGCAATGTTTGGCGTATTGACAAACATATTTTGAAACTTGTTGTTCTCAAAGTGATTTTTGATACTTTCGACTTGCTCTGACTGATCATTACCGTTACTGATGCCATCCCAAGTGTCGATATGTAGTTTGTACTCAGACGGAAAGGCCTCCTGCAACTTTGCATCAAACCTGTCAACAGCATTTTTGAACCACGCCTTGGTATTCTGAAAACCGAATTTGCGGACTTGTATATTGGTTTGATCATTGTCATCGTAAATAGCCCACTTCAGCATCTGCTTGCCAATGTTAAACTGAGTGTTTTCAAGTTCCTCCATGGCTTGGAATTGAGCTTCGGCTTGGGGAATGTCGCCATTATTCTCGACAATACAACGGTAATACTCCTGCTGCTTCTTTAACTCAAGCTCTTCTGCGTCGTAGTTGGAGATGAGGTTCATCAAGATAGCATCAATGCGGCTTTTGTAATTTGTATCATCCTGAGGGGCTGCATCTACATCTAAGCCTTTCACGAACTGTAAGAGGAGTTCAAACTTGGAAACATCTTTATAGGAGTTCTCTAATTCGCTGGAGTTCACGCAGAATTGCAGGATGGATTCATAACTAAACTGAACCGGAGCACTCAGATTGTTGATGTAGGTCTCATAAGCATTGAGGAGCTCGGTAGAAATCTGCTCGTTATCATTAATGATAGAGATCCACTCGTCAATCAGACTGATAACTTCCTGCTCCAATTCCTTATCTTTGCCAAAGATGCCATTAAGGAAAGACTGCAGCAAAATAGCTGTCTCCTGTTGGAGCATGGTGGGATCGAGTGTCTTGAAATACTCATAAAACCACTTCTTGGCAGCATCCATACGGCCGAAACGGAGATTCATTAGGCAGAAAAACAGCGTAGTCTTGATTGCATCTTTTCTGCCGCTCTCGGCAAGGGCGTTTCTTGCTACCTCCGGGTAGTTATTCACCCATGCAGTAATTGCGATAAGGGCATAGGAGAGCCAGTATCTGGAACTGGTGATCCATAACTCTTCTGACAGTTCCTGAATGGTGCTGTTCCGAACAAGGTTAATATCAAAATCACGGACAACGCCCATAACAGTTCTGCGGATTGCAATATGGTTGCTGAACTGCTCCTTTATAATCTGGTCAATTCTCAAGATGTTCTCATGAGCGATTTGGCTTTCCTCGCCGTGCATAAGGTCGTTTTTGAACCGCTCAATATTCTCGTAGATTCTATTGGTTGTTGCCTGAATATTAGCGGTCGAAGTGCTGACATCACTGACCTTTACATCAACTCGGGATTTAAACGAGTTGATAGTCTGATCCAGGCTGTTAATCGCCTGCTGTGCGTAAGACATATCTTGCTACCTCCTGTATTAAAAGCTTGCAATTGCATTAAGCATATCGGCACTCTGGGCATCAGCCTCTTTATAAGCCTTACGCCACTGAGTCAGTTCATCCAAGGCTTGCTTCAAGAGTAGTTTGCCTTTGCGCTTCTTCTCTTTTAGAATCTTGCCCATATCCACGATTCGGCGCCAGAGCAGGAAACTACCCGCAAGTCCAACGAGAATCGCAATAGTAAGGATTACGGGGGAGAAATAGGCCAGAAGAACCAGCAGCAACACAACGGATGCGGCACACATTACAGAGTAAATCAGGACAAATTTATCTTTGAATGTGTCGCGTAGCTTGTTCTTGTCATAGTGCGCGTCCAATTTCTTTTCTGCCTCAGCAAGATCATCTTCGCCGCAAGTGAGGGTGCAATCATCGATAGTGAAAGTGTATTTTTCCTTTTCCTTTGCTCGGTAGCTTTCCACGAACTTCTCAAAGCCCTTTGCAATTGCTTCCTTCATGAAGGAAATGGAGAAACGCTTGACGGATACATCGGCCTGACTGCTATCATCTGCAAAGGCCCAGGATAGAAGCAAATCGCCGAGGTTTTTCTTTTTCTGCTGTTCGGCAAACATCGCATCGTAGTTGGCCTGTGCGATAGCAATATCGCCTCGCGCATTAATAACAGCCTCGTTATACTTGATTTTCTGAACGACCTTTAGTTCGTCATCATCATAGTCGTTAACCAAAGAATACAAGACATTTTCGATGCGCTGGGATAAATCTTCACCCTCAGTACCCTCTGCGTTCGAGAGCGAATCATAGTATTTTGCAATCTCGGCATTCTTCTCCGCCGTGGATAGCAGACTGTGCATCTCGCTATATTCACTGCAAGTACGGCGCAGAGTGGTGTACTCCAGTTCAGACTTGTGAACATAGAGTTCCGCAAACTCAATGGCTTTCTTAGTGAACTTCTTTGCGAAGTCAACAGTCGTTACCTCAACCTGTCCAAGCATATTTTGGAAGCACTGTGCCACAATGTTTTGGAACTCCTCGTCTGAGCCAAAAGCGCCAAACAAATAGGCCTGCAGGAGGTACTGCCATTCGTCACCGAGGTCATTCATATCTGCCCGGTCAAGATAATTCACATACCATTTTTTCGCTGCCTCGATTCGATTGAATCTGAGATTAATCAGCAAGTAGAACAGACACGAATTGAAGTAACTGACAGAAAGGCTCTTGCTCATTGCTCTCTGTGCAGCTTCAGGCTCATTGCTGGCCCAAAGCATTACTGCAGAGATACAATAGGCAAGCCAGTATTCTGTATTCTGCAAATATGCTTTTTCAACTTTTTTACGGGCATTATCACTTGAAATAATGTGAGAATCAAGTCCAACCACATAACCTAAGGATATACGACGCAGCTCATTGTAATAGGAAAATCGAGTGTGGTACTCATCGGTAAATTGAGTAACATTTTTCGACGCTGTGGAAATCTTCTTGAAAGTGAAGTATTGAGTGGTGAGTTCGTTAATTGCATCAAAAACATGCTTTGTGCTGATATCTGCTTCACCAACTTTGCCAGACAGAAAGCCCATTTGCTCATACACGGCTTTGTCCATTTCACCGCAATTTCCAATTAGAATCTTGACATTGTTGATGGACTGTTCAAGCTCATATTCCAACTGGGCATTTTCCTGGTTGACTCGATTGATGCGGTCAATTGTGGCATTGATTTCGCGGATTAACCGTTCCGCTTCTTCTCGCTCACGCTGGATTTCTTCATCAGTCACGGCGGAAAACCTCCTTTACTCTGTGTTTTACTTTCGGGGAAACCCCATGGTAATCTGTTCTTTTGCCTTTTCGGGCTGTTCCCTCAGCGAAACCAAAAATGTGAATACTCCAACCCCATCCATGAATGGTGCGAGTCTTGCAATATCGGCTCCGGTATAGCCTTCGACGGAAACAGGGGTATTCGTCTCATATGTCCGATTAGCAATCCAGCTTTTCAGTTCATCCGAGATGTCGGGATGTCGAGCAAGTTTTTCGAGTGTGCGCTCGGCAACAACTACGGGCATTTTCCTTTCTTCAATCAGATATTTCCGAATGATTTCCATTAAATGCTCCTCCTTTTCGTACTTAATCTGTCCTTAAACTGTTGAGCAAAGGCTCTGGCTTCAGCCTCGACGAGTTGGTCTTGATATGCGGTGAAATCATCATCGGGACGGATGTAATTTTCAAATCCGTATTGATACTGATAGTCTTTGGCGCTTTGCGGATTCATAGCTCGCTCATGCTGGTAAGCATGCCAAAGTTCATGCGCAATTGTATCCGCAGCTTCGTTATTGTCATAGAGCATATGCTCGTTAATCTCCAAGGTGTTCGTGCTTGGTGAGTAACCACCATAGTCACCATCAACAGGATTGTTGTAGTACACGATCTGCGGGGGATTGTCAAAACCGATGACATCCTTAACATAGTCCGCCAAGTCGCTCATTGCAGCCTTCTGTTCATCGGCGGAGAGATTTTCCCAAGTTCCATCCTGAAAGTTCTCGAGAGAGGAATCCAATCTGTCGACATCTGAACTGTAGTCAATGCCATCAAAATCATAACTGTCTAAGCCTGAATACACAGCATCGTAGTCGATATCTTGCGGGACATCTGCAACTACATCAGCGGCTTCAACAGTATCAGCTTCTTGCACATCAGTGGGAATATTCTGAACAGATGTATCTACTGTATCTACCCCATTACCTTGCATGAGTTCAGTAAAATCGGGCTTTTGGTATGGATCAGAAAAATCACCATTGATATTTCTTGTTAGTTCTTCCTGCATCCTTGCACGTTCTGTCATCACGATGGCTTCCATTTCCGGCCCATCTTCCATTCCCTTATCCCGAAGATCATCGCGCATGGCCTCAATGGTATCGTCAATAGCGTGATTTCCAATTTCCCATTGCTCGTTATGATCTCGGGTAAGAATTGGACCAGATGCCTCATCAACGGAATCGTCGGATGGCACTTCAGTATCAGCGTCAACCTGAATTCGACCAGATGCAATGTCATCTCGCATCTGGTGAAGGCTTTCAGAATCGTTAGCGTTTTCTATGTACCATTCCACATCGCTCTGGGTCATGTGGATAGGCTCACCAACAGTTTCAGGGAGGCCTTCTGTCTCTGTGTTGACATCCCCAATGGCATCAGCCTCATCGTTTAATAGAGTCGAATCACCATTATCGGCACTATCAGATGACGCAGAATCAAGACTGCTATCCGTCTCTGCATTCCTCGTCATAATCTCCTCCAGTGAAGCGACGGAACCATCCTCCTGAAGAATGGGAATGTCAGAGTTTGGCGTTGCCACATAGGGGTCTACCTCGTCCAGAGAGCCGCTGTCAGTTTCGGCGTTTGCTGCCATGACCTCCTCCAACGAAGCAACAGAGCCATCCTCTTGATGAATGGGAATGTCGGAGTTTGGCGTTGCCACATAGGGTTCTACCTCATCCAGAGGACCGCTGTCAGTTTCAGCATTTGCCGCCATGATCTCCTCCAATGAAGCAACGGAGCCATCCTCTTGAAGAATAGGAATGTCGGAGTTTGGCGTCGCTACATAGGGTTCTACCTCATCCAGAGGGCCGCTGTCAGTTTCGGCATTTGCCGCCATGACCTCCTCCAGAGAAGCAACAGAGCCATCCTCTTGGAGAATAGGAATATCAGAATTTGGTGTCGCATGATAGAAGTCGTCATCCAGCACAGGGGCGCTGGTATCTACACTATCCGTCATAATATCAGACAAGTCGTCGACACTGCTATCCGATGTGACGTCAAAACTATCAGAATCAACGATATCAGGCCCCGTGTCGCTGAAATCGTTTCCGTCCGGAACGCAAAATTCGTCAGGCATCTCTGCTTCCTCCCTTCAAGAAATTCGGATGTTTCAGTATCATTTCATACTCGGCTTTGGTTATCCCAAAACTCTTCACAAGCAATGCTTTGCGCAGAAACTTGATTTTGATGCAGTTGCTAAGTCTTACACTGGGAGTAATCGTGGGATTGTCTTTTAGCACTTCCAATATCGGCCGATCAAGTTGAACCAGAAGTTTAACGAATGCGGTCTTGTCTGCTACATCATAGAGAAGTGTATTTACAAGTCGTGATGCAACGAAATCCGCACCAGAACGCAGCTTAAAGTCACAACCATCCTTGCACATACCGTTATGGACGCACTCACGATGGGGGATAAGGAGCTTTTGATGACTATCCCAATAGGTGGTCATTGAAGCAATTTCTGTATCTGAAATGACATCTCGAATTTCTGCGCGGTCATGCACATTGTATGTCTTGATGTGCAGGGGACTATATACACGCCCGTAGTGCAGAAGGGCCTCTCCGACTCCAAGGCGTCCGAGGAGATCATAGTCTGCCTCATTCATATTCGTGGCGGTGCTGATTGCATCTTTGTTTTCTTTTTCGACCAGTTTGAATATAACTTTTACATTCGTATTAGCTACAATGTTTCGGCCAACCTTTGTGGGGGACTGGTCAGCGATAATGATGCTTGTACCGTAAGAGCGTATCTCGGCAATCATGTCTTCCAAAGATTCGATTGTGGATCCTTGCGAATCTGCGCTCTCATCAGATTTGGCAGCACTACCGGCAAGCAGGACATGCGCCTCGTCAATCAACATTACATTTTTCAGTTTTCCATCGCCGGCAACATTGTTTTTCGTGTAGACGCACATCATGATCAAAAGCAAAGCCATAATGAGGGATTTCTGCTCTTTATTATTGATGGCATTTAGTTCAATTACAGTGGGCTTGCTTAAAAGATCTTCGAGGGGGATTGTATGAACGGTGTCGTAGATATTGCTGTTCTGCTCTATCAAACTCACAAGCCTGACAACACCGGCACTTTCCATATTGGATTTGACCTCTCCTTTGTAATCCATTCGCTGCATTTTTCGCTTGAACACTTTAATAAATTCATATAGCCCGAAAAACTGAACATCTGGGTCATCGGTGGTACTGTCATTTCTCCACCCATATTCGTTATAGCAATCATTGATTGCCGAGAGGAACAGATCCGGTAGTGGATTCGGCATGGAAAATGCGGCCTTAAACGCTGACATCAGGCTTGGCACAAAACTCTCTACAGTCACGCCTTTCGGCGGCACAAAAGGATTGATAATGTACGGAGATACTGCCGTTTTTCCCGGCGTAAAAATTTGCAAATTGGGGATGGCATCAATCAGCGACCGATACTCGCTTTTTGTCGGCTCAATTGCCAAGAACGGAATATGGAAGTCTTTCCAGAATTGTAGCAGTAGGCCTAACGAGAAGTTTGTCTTGCCGGAACCTGGCATACCCACAATCAGACCGTGCTTCGTGAAATCATTCAAAGGAATACCGGCATGTGCATTTGCGTTTTTACCGGACATACTTACATTTTGAATAATGCCGACCTTAAAGTTACCCTCCGCAATAATGCTTTGATGCAGACGTTCCCGATTGGCAAGGACTTTTTTACTATCTAACCCAATCAATTTTTCGTCATCAATCGGGAATTTGAAAACTCCGCGGAACTCTCGCATCGTCATTAAATGTTTTAGACGCTGTAGATGCACAGGAGCTGCCTTCCCGCTCCAAAAACGCAAATCCCTCGCCTTGTACAGCAATATGTTGTTAAAAATCCATGGGCTGGCAAAAATATTCTGCGCAGGAGCCATAGCGAAATCAGATACATCGACTGCAGTCAACGCACTGCCCGTTGCTTTCCCTTCCACCTCCACAGAGTCGATCAACCGGTTTGCCAAATCCGCAGCGCTGTTTGCTTCTGAATAAATCAGAAAATTATAGAGAAACAGCGGCTCATTATTGGCTTCTGAATAATAGTCGTATGCATCTACAAGCATCTGCGTATTGGCATCGACCCGAAGGCCGTGCCCAAATCGGATTTGACTAACATAATGGTTGAGAAAATTTTTATTCTCTTCAATACCATAGATTTCTTGAACACTGTATTTTGTCGGAATAATCTGCAGAGAAATAACGCTATTCGGATATTGGGTCAATGCATTGGTGATTGCAGCCGTGTTTATATTTTCGGACGGGTCAACCACTTCGTTATAGTACATAAGACCATTCGCTGATAAAGCATTTGGAATAGCTTTCTCTTTCTTTGAGACTGAGAGAACTCGTGAGCAATTTGCCTTTTCAAGCGAATGCGCAAAGCTTTCATAATCGCTGATTTTATCAAAGGCTTCTACGACATAATTTTTCTCTTCCAGATCAATTTGGATGCTGGACATAGTATCGGCGACAGCTTTCTCGTTTTCGATTCTGTTTGCACCGATCCTTCTCACAATGAAATACAGTTTTACCTGTGCTTTGTAGGTTTGGTTGCTGACAGGGACACTTTGGAAAAGGAACTCAAAGGATGCTTGGTTAGGGATGGACTTGCGATGCATGGATGAAATGATTTGCGTAAACAAAACTTGATTCATGTAATTTGCACGATCAAGCGCCTTGTCGTAGAGTTCAAAGTAAGGCACGGCGGTCACTTCGGCGACTGCCATGGTAACAAAATTGCCGTTTGCAAGTTCCAATGTATTAACCACGAAGCAGCCCCCATTCTGACTAAAATAGCATTGAATATACTTTGTACTGTTCGCAAATAAGGTTAGCCGTGTTACTCAGCTTGTCCTTGTTTGCTACTACATATTTTTTGAACTTCATACTTTTCCCGGAAGCAGTGATTTCAGCGTTGATCTTCATTTTTTGCTGTGCAACCAGCCATCCAACGATGTCTTGGGTAACACCTTGAGAGTCATCCGAAAGTAAAACATAAGCCTGTAAGATGTTACAGGAAATGCTATCTCCTGCATGACTTACCTGACATGTCATTGTTCCGATGCCGCCAGAGCAACGTTCTGCAATCGTACGGAAGTTCTGCGCTTTGATTGCTTCTCTATCTCGGCAATAAAGCAGATAGCGCTCTGCTGCCTTTGCACTGAAGGAACTGGCGGGAGTAAAAATCAATGAGAAAAGTTCTGAACTGAATTGATTAGGAGCGGTTCTTTCGAGGTATGTACTCGCCGCATCACTTCGAAGCTGTGAACCGTTGGCTTTCATTTTCTTGATAAACTGAATTTTCGTCGGAACATCGGCCTGTGTTCCGCAGATATACTCAATAAATGAACTTGGGTCAATCTTCAAACCGCCGCCAGAAAGAATATCCGTGATCTCTGCTTTGACTTCGTTGCTGTCTGTTGATGAATTCATATATTTTGACAAGAGCTCATTAAAGAAACTTGTGTTCAGTCCCTTGTCAAATATGGCTTTCACAATTGCAGGCTTTTCATTCCCGTCGACAGCGCACTTAAGGACATAGTTCTGAACTGTACTTGTGGGGAGTTGAGGGGATTTTTCCAAAAGGTAAAGGATAACCTCTTTTCGGGTGGCCACTGGATCCTGGTTAAAGCAGAGATAGTTGGTCATCACGGCCTCAACGCTCTTGGCCTCAACCTTAAACTCAAATAATTTGTCGAGTATGGAAATCTTGTCGGAAGCCGTTAAGTCACGCTCGGAAAGCATAGCAATGACTGTCTTACTGGGAACGAGCACATACTGGTTGCCACGCTTCAGACAGTCAAGTGCTCCAACCGCGGTCTTGGAATCCTTACAAGCGCACGCAAAGTTGAGGATACGAAAGACATCATCATCTACAAGTTTTTTGCTGCAATAGGCATCAAGAATGGAAAGTGTATTTTCATTTCCCGCTACAGGCAAAATATTGCGGACTACAAATTCAAGGCTCACATCCATACCGTTTGCTACGGCTGCATTAATGACAGTAGCCTTGGTGTCGATTGAGTCGCAGGGAGAAGTCAAATACTTTTCGATGACAGCACAATCTTCGTGAGCAAGCGCATGCGTTTTGATGAGATCAGCTATATGCTCCCGCTTCTTATCGCCATCAGGATACTTCTGAAGTACTTCGGATAACGCCATGCTGACATTGATGTTGTTTGTATTGCTCAGAACATCATCCGCCAGGTCCTGTCTACCGTTTTTGAGAGCGTATGTAAGGAGATTGCCGTTGGCGTCTTTGGAGTAGACCTGTTTGGCGTCAAGCATTTGGAGAACATAGTCCCGGCGGGCGGAGTCATTCAGCGAATCATATACAAGGACCAATGTCGCAAAGATATCCGGCTCTTCCAAAAACTCGTAGAGAACTTCTTCCTCCTCGGTAACTGTCGGGCTGATTCCGCGCAAAAGCTCGTAGTTCTTTTTCAATTGAGCAAAAAGATTGCGAACATCCCGTTCCGAACATGCCCCCGGAGTAATAACGCTAATCATCTCATGTGTGATTTTTGCAATTAAAGTTCCAACATAGCGCGAATCTATTTTTTCACATTCGACGAGGTTTTTTGCTGCGCTGTCCAGTCGACGAAATGCAGTATCAAGCAAACACTGCCTCACAACATTTTTGATTGTAAAGAGGCCGTCGTATTGTTCCTGCCGTTCAATTTCAGCACCGCAATATAGGCATTTCCACAGTTTCTTTTCCTTGATATATTGCAATCTGCCTGCACATTGCGTGCATTTTCTCGCAACAAAACTCACTCCCATACCGGACGCTCTCCAATCTTTTGTTTACTACTTATTTAGAAAGAGCCAGTTTCTTATTACGCTCCACATAGAGCAACTCAAGTTCCTTGCACACCTGAAGTGCATCAGGAATTTGATTGTTATCGATAGAAACTCTCAGCTCGGAAATCTTGCGCATAATACGCTGCTCAACAAGTTCGACAGCAGTGGTGGACATCGGATCTGAATACTTGACGGTATCGGCAAGCTTGTTCAGTGCCTGCTTGAGTTCGGGATCAGTGCAGGAAGATAACAACATCTCGACATCTACCAAAATAGATTTGAGGTTGGTTACATTCTGCTTCACATTCTCACCGATTGCCTGAACGGTATCTCTGGCAAGCAACGAAATGATTGCAATGATGAGGAATGCAGCCAAAATCAAAGTCTGAATCACCAACGCCAGCGTAAACCCGGCATTCTGGAAAACCATAAAAACTGCACCAACTATCAGAGATGCACAAAGATAGTAGATTGAGAAAGATGCAAGAGGGATTCCAAAGAAAGCGGTCTCAACATCGGCGGTCTTAAAAGACAGGAACATGCTTAGAATTTGGACGATAAAAGCTACAGTCATAAATGCATAACTGAGCCAGAACACCTTGGTGTGGGTTTTAAAGATAGTGAACACGAGCAGATTGAACACACCGAGAAGAATTACATATATGAGTCCAATGCTTACTGTTGCTTTTCCTTTTTTCATGTTTTTTCTCCTTATAATTTAGTGCCGCATTCCATGCAGAATTTTGCTCCATCGGCAAGAGATGCGCCGCAGTTGGGACAGGAATTGCCGAACTTGTGCCCACACTCAGGGCAGAATTTTGCTTTAGGGACACTCTTACCGCAATTGGGGCAGATAACCATCCCAGCCTCTACAGGTATGCGCTCTCCGCAGTTCAGGCAGAATTTTGCATTTTCAGGAAGATCTGCGCCGCACTTGGGGCACTTGCTATTTTCGCTTTCATGCAAGGTTTCGGACTTGGGTTTAAAGAAGTCATTTACATCAATGGAGGATGGAGCTTGCCCAACATGGGAACTCGTCCCAGCCGCATTCTTGGGCGGTTTCTCTGTGGGAATTTTTTCGGGATCAAGTGCGCTTCTCGCAATGTCAACGATGGAGCCTCCCATGGCACCACCCATCATAAAGCCGCCAACAGCTCCGCCAATATTTCCCATAGTACCTTGATTGCTGGCAAACTTTTCGGCAATCACCATCTGCCGCTCTTCTTGCCATGTATAGCCTTCGATCAATCTGCTCGTTCTTCGTTCTTTCGCTTCGCTGACCTTTTTGTAATCGGCCTCTGGAACCTCAATCGTTTCAATGTTGAAGAACTCGATTCGGACACCATATTCCTCGAATACTTTATCTAAACGTTCTTTAATAACGCCACTCAGTTCGAATAGGTGTGCATTCATCATGAAATAGCTCAGCATGCCGTTAATCATGATTTTAGAGATGCAATCCTTGACGTGGCTGGAAATAATCCCTCTGAATTTTGCAATTAAATCATCGGGGGTAAAACGATCCCTGAAACCAACGATTTTCAGCATAAACTTGCGGGAATTTTCCACAGAAACAGACATACTTCCGTTGGCCATGACATGCATGAAAATGTCATATAGAGGATCTTCTAAAGCAATAGGACCCTGCGTGCCCCAAAGGAGATCCATTGCGTGAACTTTGTTGATGAAAAAGACCTTACAAGGGAATGGGGAATTCCCTCCGGTAGGAATTTCAATAAGTGTTCTGGCGATGGGAATGTTGGGAACAGACAGAGTCCT
>OKVE01000634.1_pt1 | contig 12905 bp, 10 predicted proteins | sample 1604781 | NCBI WGS metagenome assembly OKVE01 (sample SAMN01760918, study PRJEB22395) | human gut metagenome
AAGACCAAGAGCACACCATGTGCGCCATAGGAAGTCCCCGTACCGATTATGGGGTCCCCATGCTTATACACACCAGGTTTCTTGAGGTTATCTATAACTTCTTGACTGTTATATATAAAGGAGCCTCTTGCACATAATATGTCACTCAAAAAAGAATCCAACGGTTCTAAAATGCCCTCTCCCTGGGTATTCAGCCCGCGTATCTGAGCAATTATTCCGTTAGGCAAACCTCTCTCCACTTCTGACAACTTAATCTTTTCCATCATACCTTTGTACTTTTGAGGGTCGTCATTTTCGGATAAAAACGACAACCGGTTTAACATTTTGTTTTTATTCTCGTTTTGTAAATTTAAAATCAAATGAATGTGATGGTGCTGTAGCCTTACCACAATAGCCATTTCGCCACCTCGCTTTTATAAAAAACTTTCATACACTCTTTTGTTTTTTAAATACACACCAATAGGTAATATCCCCATCGGCATATCTAAACCCGATTAATTCATGATATCCGTAAGCATCTACTATATCATAACTTGACGCAGAATCAAGTATAGAGCCATTGGGCGCAATCCTCACATTGGCAGATGCAGTGCTTAAAGTTACGGAAAGGGGAACCCTTGTCGCAATAGGAAACAACATCTTCATTTCCTGGCAAGTGCCAGCTTCCAGTTCCGGTAAAGGCCCCAAATTCTTCGGATAAAGTATTATAGAGCCATTAGGTAATTCATTGTCTGAATTTGTACAAACCTTCAGATTCATTGTCTCGGCTGTAATGTCACCCTGCAAATCAACACTCCGCCCATAAAGGCTCCCTCTCAAGAAGTCAATCAGCAGGTTCGGCCTGAACCCGTTCGCCGGATTCATCGGATCACTGTAATTGAAGTCCTTGTACCCGCCCTCCGTCTCCACGGCCGAACCGTCCGCTCTCACCCCGTACTGGGAGAACATGTACTGCCCGTAGAATACGGCGCTCGCCAGTTTTGCGAAGTTCGCCATCAGAATCTCGACGAACGAATACCTGACCTTGTCCATCAGCACCCAGGTGGCCTTGCTGCCGTTGGCCGCATAGTCCTTTTCGGATTAATATTCTTGAAGGTGCCCTCCTTGTTCAATACGTAATACTGCCCCTCACACAGCACCATGGGTGCGGACAGTGGGGTACGGGTATAGGATACGGATGCCGCGTACTCCCCGGTCGGATAGACCAGCGGGCCGACCGGTCCCTGCTGGAGATACTTCACTTCTCCCGTCTTGCTTGCCAACGCTTTCTTTGCCATATCATGCTGCCGTTGAGAATGTCCATGAAACATTGCCGCCTGCCTGCTGGCACATCGCTTCGGTGCAGGTACCGCTTGCCGCCGCCACATTCGCCGTAGCCGGATTGAGAATGACCCCTGCCGAATCCATAAAGACAAAATAGAACAGCATATTCATTGCCTTCGTGGTCTGTCCCCGCTTGACAAGGATAGGCGTATAAGTCACCGAACCTCCGGAACCGGAAACAATCGTCTCATCCTCGGGATTGGGATTAGTTATGATGTCGTAGGGGTCTGACAAGTCCATCACTGTCTGCGTGTCAAGGCCTATCAGATTGCCGCCCTGCGACACCTCCACCTTGAAGATGCCCGTAGTGTCAACCAGGCTGTCCGTAACGGTCAGACTCTTGCCGGTCTGGTCGACGAGTGTCTGCCAGGCACCGTTAACCATCCTGGACCACTTGTAGGTCAGTCCGGAGGTGATCTCTGACGCTCCACGCCGCGCCATCGCCGTGAGGACAACACTGCCTCCCTTCTCCCGGATAGCGAAATACTTGTCATCACCCGAAACGATGGTCACCACATTCTGGTTGCCCACCCCCTTGGTAATAGGGATGCTGTAGACGAACTGCACCTCATCCGACACGTTGCCCACGGTCACCGTAGCCACCGCCTTGACGCTACAGCTCGCACCGGACGACGCCTTCACCAGGTTCTTCACGATCTGAAGCCCGTAATAGTTCGTAGTGCCCGCCTTGTAGGGGATGTACTTGAAATGCCCCGTCTCGCCACCGAACGTGTTTGTGGAGACGTTACCCGAGAACTTGATCTCGACGTCATTGAAATACCACCTGATGGCTGAGGGCACCACAATCCCCTCAGCCACCCGTGAGGAGGTGAGAAGGAAGGAGAGCGTCGGCTTCATCGTGGTGAAGTCGGGGGCTATGTTTGTCGGAGCACCCGATTCACCATCATACTCTTGATAGAGGTCGCCTTTGTCGCACATAATCGCTGGCATGTAAACGCCAGACTTTTGCGAAAAGATTACCTGCCCGACCTTACTCGCTACGCTCATCGGTCACCTCCTCCCCGTCTTTATCCATGAAACCCTCCGGAGTGGCGACCTCCACCGGATCTTCCACGCCGTCTATCTCACCCTTGGCCTGCTGCGGGGAAAGGCACACGCCCCCGACTACTGCCGCCCGGTCGAATACCGTATCGCCGGGAAAGCCTGCCACATCGGCCTGCCATAACAGCACATTGCCGTCGGCAGTGCTGTTGCGGATTCCTGCCACTCCCAGCTTGTCCGCAACCTCTCTCGTCACTTTGATATAAAATGCCATACTGCTATCGATTAATGGTTAAACATCTCTTTTCCTTGCCACTATAAACTTACCGCTGTCATCCGTCACGTACTTGCCGTCAGATGTCACCACCGCCGCATACGGGCCCTTGTCAATCACCTTCAGCTGTAGCATCATGCCGTCGGTGCATGGGATGGAGGGCGAGTACCCGGCAGCGGCCAGCACGTATGAGGAGGCGCCGGCCGCCTTCGTGTACCATTCGCACTCAAGGATGGCCTGGGGATTGGGGACAATCCCTGCCGTATCACGGATGACCGGTTTCGGGTATATCATCTTGGTTCCGTCGGCCACCTGCTGCGGAAATCCCTCCCAGTCAATCTCGATGGCGGGAATACGTCTGCGGATGGTGGTGGAGACATAGTCTATGTCACTGTCCGGCTTGGATGAAGGAGCACCGTCCTTCGAGTACGATGCTTTCACGACGTAGGTCTGTTCGTGGCCGATATAGTCCCGGTCTATGGTAAGCACGTTCTTTGTCAGTGATACGAACTCCCAGTCATTGTCGCCGTTACCGTCGGTAATCTGCTCCAGTGCGCCCGTATTCAGCTTCCGATAGAAGAAGAACTTGCACTTGTTGGTTGCTGTGACATCTACATCACCGACAAGCAGTCTGGCGGTGATGGCCTGCCTGGCAATGTCCCGACACGGGTTCCAGTCAAGTGCCGACGGAGAGTCGACCATCAGCCTGGGCTGCGCCTCGCTGCCGTCAACGGCGCGGACAAGACGGCTGAAACGGTAGACGTGCGTCTGTCCGGTACGCTTCACATCGACATACTCGGCGTAGAACTCCAGTGTTACCGGACTGCCGGGAACGGCGTTCTTTTTCACTTGTATCTTACCCTTCTCGGCTCCGGTCTCGGTAATGACATAGCTCTTGTTGGCAGATGTAATCAATGTCCGCACACCGTTCAAGCGCTCGTACCACTTCATGTTGACCAATGACGCGTTGACCGCGCCCACTTTGGTCACCGCATCCGGGTCGGTGGCATTGCACCGGGGGAACAGCGTCAGGGGGGTAAGCGTGTAGTCCGGAGTGTACTCGACCTTGTCAGCCTGGTACACCTGCACGTCCGGTACGCTGCCGACAACCTCTATCCCGCCGCTGGTCTGGAGAGGGCGGTAGTTTACCTCTATCTTCTTCTGTATAGTCTGCATAATCAAGTATATGAAATGATTGTGACATCCTTATGACCTGTCTTCTTTTCAACCGCCTTTTCAAGACAATCATCCCTACAATCACCATGAACTATTGTGATACGGATTACGGGGAACAATCCAAACACTTTATACCTGTATTCCACTACATGGCTTTTACCAAACTCCACTTTTGACACTCTGCTGACTTGCATAATTCATTTTTTAAAAGGTTATATAATTCATTGTCTCATAATTGTTCTGCCCGTCACGCAGCAATACCCGTGCGACAAACTTGCACCCGGTCATGTTCATATAGTTGGGACCGAGGTCGTTGACCGTCAGCGGCAGCGACTTGCCGGTTTCCGCGTGTGCGACCGCCCAGGCGTTGTCCTCGGTGACGTTGCCCGTGTCGCGCGTCCACTCCACATCAGCGTCAAGTATATGAGCCGTCACGTCACGGTTGTACAGCTCACCGGTAATGGTGAGGGTGGTAGCAAAACGCTCCGCATCGAAGTACCAGCCGTTGCTGCTCTCAATGTCGATGCTGAAATCCGGATTGCCCTCGACCATTGCCCAGCCCGCTGCTCCGTACTTCGGTTCGTCGGTAGTGCCGGAAACAAGACACATCCACTTGCATCCGTAGTGCCACACGGTATCGTACATCATCACACGTACAGTCTCGGTCTGTGCCTCGCGGTCGGCTTGGTAGGGTTCTGCTCCCGTGGCGGTCTCCATGCTCCACTCGCCGCGGTCGTTGGCGATGCGGGGCAATACGCCTTGGAAGTCGATGCGGTGGATGTCCTGCGCTACCAATCCCCGAACGTAGATATAAGAGTGCAGGTAGTTGATGGGCAGGTTGTCGAACAGAGACAGATGCTTCAGCCTGCCGACGATCACCGAATAGTTGCTTTCCTCAAGGACGGGTTTTGTGACCCCGTTAAGCATGCAGATACAATGCTCACGGGATGACAGATACCAATAACCCTGCCGTTCAGTATCAACCGGGTTGCCACGGTGTGATAATATCATCAACGGCTCAGGAGGATAATTCTTGCCACCCGGCACCTCGCTATCAGGGTACATCACAGCGTTGATCGTATTGGCTGAGATGTCAACATGCAAGACACGTAGCCAGGAGGTATAATACTTGCCGCCACCTGATGTAAGGTCATTGACAACACCATATACAACATCGTTTTCTGCCAGTGCAGTAAAGTCGTTATCCCACCGCTTCTTCATCTTCAGGCTGTATGTGCCGTCTTCAAGCTGCGATACACTTTCGATGGTACCGGACTCGGAGAATGAATAGTCGCTCTCCATGGCGGAGAGACGGTTGAAGATAAGCTCAAGGACGGTAAGGCTGTCGCGGACCTCGAGGCGGGACAGCTGCATACGGCCGTCAGGGAATATTCCGGCACCCTTGCCCGCGACCATAGAGTCGATAAACTCGCCGAACTTCAACAGAAAATTTGTGCCGTCAGACTGGTCTTTGCGAAGGAACATATCTTCCATTCCTTCAACGTAACCGGCTTTGTCCGCGTAACCGGCCTTTATCTTCTGACCATTTACCAATAGATAGTTCTCAATATATGAAAGCAACTCAAGCAAATCATAGTTACGGTGTTTGTGACCGACTCCACCACCAGAGCCATAAACGCGGGACATAAAATCTGCCAAAAAATAAGCAATGGCATCCACAGATGTTGTTGACCATTTTTCTGAATACGGATTTTGAACAGGAAACAGTGCCCCCCCGGATAACGATAGATGGGGAAATTCAGCAAGCCGAGGGGGCACTGTAAAAGAACCGACTTCAGGTACGGTAATGTTGAGAACGTCTGTAGGGACATCGGTTCGGGAAAGATTTAGTAATGGACGAGCGTCGGCATACTTGAATGTGAACGTATAATTGCTTGGAAGTTCGCGGTCTGTATAGCTGACATTGCTGTCTGTTACGACTATCCGGCGCAAATAATTACCGGCGTACAGATACTTGCCATTTGACGGGAAGAAATCAAGCAGCCATTTGCGCTCATCTCCATTCAGGTAACCAGTGCTTTTTTGAAACTTCCTCTCTGTGTCTACACGGTATTCTGAAAAAAAATCGTCAATTTCAGCAATATTATGCGTGTGTTCGCCATTGAATACAGTGTTACCATATGCCCGGAATGTATCGACACCTCCCAAAGAGTTTTCAAATAATATCCACTGTTCCTGCTCGGAGCGCATATCCTCAGCATAGTAACGCTGTATATATGTAAGACGCTGGCCGGAGGTGTTCTCGACCCATACATCATAATATGCAGGTAATTTATGTTCCAGCCATCCCGCAACGACAGAGTATTGTAGAGGCATGGTATAAGCTATACCTGGCATCAATTCTGTAACAGTATAATCAGTCTGAGATTTAACAGTTCCAGACTCATCAGTAAAGTATGCGCGGAGTTTGACTGTACCGGCAACCACAGCATAGTAGGTCAGGAATTCCGGAGAATAATAAGTGACCGGCTTTACATTCGGCTGCCAAGTGAGGAAATTCTGTGTCAGGAAATTGGTGGGAGAGTCAGTCAAGCGGTCCACTCCAGAGCGGATAACGCGAAAGGTGATTTCGGTGGAGTCGATGACTGCTGTGAAATCGGCAACCAGGTTGGTTTGCTGATATACCTCTCCGATGTCTTTCAAGCTGTATGACAAAAACGAGTGTACAATTTCATGTATATCTATCTCCATCACTCCGTTTTCGTCAGGAGCATATACCTGAGACACCAGTTCTTTGTCGCCGGCCTTCAGAGTGAATGTCGTCTGCCGGGAAGAGCCGATGATGAAATTCTTCAGGTTCATCGAGAGCGACAGCATGTCGGGCTGTTGGATGATATTCATTTTACATTCTGTTTTTGGTGCGAATTTATGTGGATTGATTGCATGCAGAAAGGACAACGCATCATCAACCGCCTTAATCTGTAATCAATTGGGGAGTCATGTAAACGGACACTCTTCTATAACAGATTTCACCTTCTCCCCGGCGCGGATAATACATATAGCTGTAGTAGTCCGTCCGCTTGTGGTACTGTCCGCCTGCGGCATACTGTTTCTCGGTGGGCGGTGCAAGATAAACGATGGTCATGTCCACCAACGCGCCCGCCTCGAAGCCTGCTGCTGTCCATTCGTCTTCCGTCATTTCGGATAGCGTACAGTTTACCTTCCACTTGTAGGCAGGCATTTTCATCCGTTCGCTCTCGTCCATGGCCATGGTTACGGGCTCCTGGAGCTGCGTAGTGAGCAACGTTGTATCCATTGGCATATTGTTGCCTCCGAGAGTGTACTTTAGCACGTCGATGAGGTATTCCGAACCGCCCAGTGCCACTTTCCGGTAGACGGGGAGGGCTTGCTTCATTGTGTTCGTCATCAGTAGCGGAACTGTTACCTTGTGCAGGGCATTGCGCAGCAAGGTGTCGAAGTCTCGCCAGAATTTTTCATAGATACCGATAGGGCCATTGTACAGAAGGGAGTAGCCACGCGCGGCATCGTGGTTTGCCCCGACGGGCAGTCCGGTACTGTCATTCAAGGCGAAAGCCAGCATGGGATTCTGGTCATGGGAGGTTTCGGTCAGGTAGGGATCGCTTGTCGTTTCCTCACTTTCCTCACTTTTCGTACTTTCGTCTGCTACCCGGATAGTACTGTTGAGCATCCTTCCTTCTCCGATATAGGGGGCAGTTACGGAATTCCCGTATTCTCTTCCGTTGATAGTGCCCTGCACGAAAAACATTAGGCTGTCGAAACAGAACTGACTGTCGGGCACCTCCACTTCATAGTCATCCAGTCCTTCTTCTCCGGCATAGAACGGCAGGTTTCCGTCGGACACTACCCTGATGACGCCCTCCCTGCCATAGCCCATCCTTACGTATCTGCCGGATGCCATGTCATAGTAGGCCGTGGGGTATTTGCGCTCCAGCTCGGTGGTGCTGTCAAGAGTGCTTCCATTGCTGAGGGAGCTCTTTGACGATAGCTTCAGCTGACGGGCTGTCTCGTAATTGATTTCCGGTTGTCCGGCCAGACAAGCCGTCAAGTCTGTCGGGTTGCGTGCGGCTATCATGTCTTTGAAAAACTCTATGCGGACGGTCTTGGCCACTTCGTCTGGAACAAACTCGCAACAGAACTTCTTGCGGAAGACTTCGAGCAGGGTGGAGCATAGGCAGTCGGGCACCAGGTGGGCCAGCAGGATGGTGCCGTTCACCAGCGCATCGGCAGTATTGTTGATGAACACCATGCTTTTGAAAGGCTCGGTCTCGGTGAAAAAATTCGGTTGCAAGGTATAGCCGAAATAGGAGAAGATACGTTCCAGTAGGTAGGTGGCACGGATGAAGGGCGTAATGTAGTAACCGGGATCAAGTGTGATTATACGGCTGTCCACCTTCTCTGTACGGGCATATGAGTTGTATAAGCCTTGTTTCCTTGTGACTCTGGGACGGACCTGCATCGGCCTTCCATTCTCGTCCATTACGCAGGTGACGTTCACTCCGCGTTTTTCCCCGTCCAGCTCGATGATGACGGGGAAGAGGGTGAAATGCGGATTGGTGTTGTCGAGCAACGAACGGCACCAGTTGATACCCTGCTCTACGGTTTCTACTCCGGGTACGGTCTCGCTGCCGAAAACGGCCGGTACGGCAACTTTCTCGATGCGCGAAAGGAAACTGCCCTCGTTCATGTAGAATGTCGTCGTTATCTTCTCTTTCCGCTTGGCACCGAGTATGGCTTGCCGGGCGGTCACACAGTAGTCACCGTCTCGGATGCTGCATGTGATGTCTGTCTGCGGCTTTTTACGGTTGGCCACCATATCGGGGTAACCGGTCAGTTCCCGGTTCAGGTCTGTATCCGGGAGATCTACCGGAAGTGACTGCTCACCATAATCATTGAAGAACAGATTCGGACGTTCGATTTCAATTTGCGTGTCAGGTGCCAGTTGATAGGCTTTTCCTGAAGAATGTACTATTTTCATGATGAAATGTTATTTGCTTCCTATTTTACGCGAACGGTTCCGCAATTCCTGCTTGCGTTCAAGTTCAGATAGAGTGACGGATGCTGGGATGCCTTCTTCATCAATACGGATGATTGCATTGGCCAGGCGTTCCATCAGTCTTGGAGGCAGAGAGGTTCCTGATGGCGCAGGCGGTACCGGCACTGCAGATTTCTGGGCATCAATGGAGCCACCGGATGAATAACCGGCCATTCGAGCACGGATTGCCTGGTTAAGGTCAAGTGTCCTTATGGTACCGGCCTGCTGGGACTTGTCCAGTATGTCAAGTATCGGTGCGACGGTAGGGTTGCTTACAGCTGCATTGCTGGCCACCCATTCTTTGGATTGTCCGGAAGGCCCTTCACCTACTATGACAGTAGGACGGTCAATGAATCCCCGTGCATCAGGGTCGTAGTCGGCATCGGGAAAGAGCTTTCCATCCTGGGCGCGCCGGACATCAATCTTGCCTCCGGACTGGCGACCGGTGGCAACGCGTGCGCCGGTACCGGAACTGCCGGAATTACTGCCGGAAAGAGTCATATTTTTGATTTTATCCCGTTCAGCTTTGGCACTGGCCAATTGTGCGGCTCCGGTCACGCCCATAAGGGCTGCTGCGATTGAACCCGCAATCGGTCCCAAATCTGCATATGCTTTCATGATTGACACAGCTGTGTCTGCGATGATTTGTGATGCCTTGATTGCAAAATTCACGTCCGCATATTTTTTCTGTATATCAAGCTTTTTCTGGGCCTTTTCGTTTTCCAGACGTTCCACTTCTTCCGTATTACCTTGAGCTGCCTCAATTTCCGCATCATATTTTGCATCGACCTGGTCCATTTCCGCTTGCTGCAATGCTTGAATGGCTCCGGAAAACAGACTGGAATAATAGTCAAACTGCTTTTTATAACTGTCCCGTTTGAGGCTCTGGACGGCTTGCTCATATTGTTCCTCAGTCAGAAACTGCTGTTCACGTGCGAGCCTGAGCTGTTCCAGTTCCGCATTGAACCGTTCCTGCTGTGTAGATAAGCCATACTGGTCACGAATGGACTGGATACGTTGTTGATGTTCGGATTCAAGTTGTTCCTTAGCTCTAAGGTGGGCACTGTCCAATTCTGTCGTATCAAGATTGTTTTTCTCAGCCATTTCCTTACGCGCCTGGTAGGATGCCTCAAGAACCTTGAGTTGCGCGGCATAATCTTCATCAACTGTAGTAACCTTGAACTCTGATTTGAAGTCCTTGACAAGGGTATTCAGCTTTTCCTGCAGTGAAGCACGCTTGGCATTCGCCGCCTTCTCCGCATCAATGACACGTTGATTGGACTTCCGGACGAGATTTTCCTTGGTTTCTGCATTGGAAATGGCCATGGATATGGCGTCCTCATAATAAGACTGTTCTATGATGAGCCTATTTTCCGCATACGATTTTTCAAGTTCGAGTTCCAGCATTTCATATTGTTCCTTACTCATTTTTCCTGATGCCAGAAAAGCTGAAAGAGCGGCAAACGAATCATTATACCATTTCTGTTGGGATTGCAGTTCTTCCTCCCTTAATGCTTCAAGAGACTTGGCGGCTTCCTGCTCCGTAGAGACTTTTGCTTTCTGCTCTTTTTCTGCAGCCGACTTTGCTTCTTTGGCAGCCTTTTCAGCCTTCTTCCTGGTCGCGTCAGAGTCCTCTGCCGGGAAACGTTTGTTGTATATTTCTTGGGCTATTTCCACATACTCACCGGCTGCATCCTTATTGTTCTTTATCCAGGCTTGCAACTGAACCTTCTCCATCTTGTTGAAGTTCTGGCGTGCTTCTGCAAGCTTCTGCTGGTTCTTGACGGTTTCTTCAATAGTCTGGCCGTTCAGTTGTTTCAATTTCTCTTCGGCACCCAGAATGAGGTCACCATACTTTTTTATATCCTGCTCTATTTGTGGAAGAGCTTCAGTATTGATGTATGCTGTCGGTGCCGCAAACATGCCGTTGCTCTGGAAAACAGTCCTTCCACCTTGTTTCTGCTGTTCCAACAGATTCTTATATGCCTGGCGATATTCTTCCAATTGCTCTGTTGTTTCCCGGATGGCTTTCTGATTCTCAAACTTTAGCAGCGCCCTTTGTTTCTTAAGGAATTCCTCCACCTTTTCGCCTGAAATTTCGATGGCATTCCCGTACTGGTCGAATGCTGTCGCTGCGCCAGGTACCATGTTCCTTATCTGGGCTATGACATTGGCCAACTCTTTCTGTTCCTCAGCGGAACGGGAGGACTTGCCGGTCAGTTCCTCGTATCGGTTCAACAGTCCCGGCAATGCGCTCTCAAGCTGTACCATCTTGTCGAAATGGTTCTCGTAAGTTTCCGTATAAGTGGTGAACATTTCCCCAAGTTTAGTGAAGAATCCATTGGCATACTTCAACATGAATTTCCAGAACGGCTCCAGCTTTTTTCCCACTTTATTGAAAAAGGCATCCATTGTGTCTCCAAGGTTGGACTGGATTCCTTCAAGTTCCTGCATCTGCACGGCCATGGAACCGGCAATGCCATCGACACGACCGAGAGAAAGAAGATAATCCTTGATGGCATCCTCAGAATTGCGCACTTCGGTAGTCACTCCTCGGAAAGAGAACTTTGTAGTCTCCCCGGATTTGGAAGCCTTGATACCGAACTCCTTCAGACGTTCGTTCTCCCCGGTCATCGCATCAAGTATAGCCTCAATGAGCTGATCGATGGACTTTCCTTGGGAAGCGGCAAGGTCTCCCATGTTGACAAGCTCCTGGCTGGTAGGCTTGACCCCACGATTAACCAGCTTGATATATGCTTCAGTCCATTCCTGCAAGGACGATGGGGTGTCTGCTGCCAATTGCTGAAGCATCTTCATGGCATCATTAGCCTTCTTCTGCGACTGGAAAGTATTCCGGAGGACTGCCTCGTATTTGGCAAATTCCTTGCGTGTTTCGTATGCCTGGTTATGGACATCCTTAAGCCATCCGACAACCTTAACGGCAATGAAAGCCTTGGCTGCCATTTTTAACTTGGACATCCAATTCACGCTGTTGCCGAACTCATTGTTCATGTTGTTACCTGCACTGCGTAACTCGCTCATGCGGGCACGGACTTCTCTGAGACGGGTATTGAGTTTGGCATATTCTTCCGGATTCGCAGATTCAGTCATATCATCCAAAGCAGCGGAAAGCTCCTTAGCTTCTTGCTTGAGCTGTCTCATGGTGAGATCGTTGACTTTCAAGTTACGGGTCAGCAGACTTATTTTCTCATTGTTTTTGGAGATTTTGGCCGTATAGTCTTTGCACTCTTTCGCAAGGTTCTGATAGTCTTTCGTGTTCTTTTTGCCTTGGGCTTCGAGCTCCACCATAGCCTTGCGGCGTTCGGCCTCTTCCTTTTTCAAAGCCTTGGTTTCCTTGGTCAGTGTATGCAGCTCTTCCTGAAGCTTGGAACTGTCACCTGAGATTATGAGTTTGATTTCGTCTTCGGATAAATGCTTTTTTGCCATAATGTTACCAGTTTGAGTTTTCATATTGAAGGGCCTGCTCCAGTTCCTTGCGAATATTGGTACGAACTTCTTCCGTGAAACCGTACTTTATTTCCGGGAATGTCTCATGATACAGCACTCCCCAGACCACCCGGTTATAAAGAGCAAGATTACGGCGGATATGACGGGAAATACGGTCACCGGCTCCACGACGGTAATGGATGTCAAGGAAGCGGAGATATGGGAATATACGCAGATAATAGACTTGTTTCGTGTCTGATTCCTGGGTAGTGAACGGACGTTTCTGCAGATGTGCTACCAGGTCACCGGACCGTGAATTGAGATATGTACGCACAACTTTTTCTTGTGTCTCATAAATAAGGTCGATGCCTTGAGACATTATATCATGGACAAAACGTTCTCTGACAAGCTGGTCTGTAATCATATTCACAGTTATTTCCAGCGAAGATAGAATAGGGGAGGTAGTACGGAAAGGACATAAAACGAAGGGGCAACTATTCATCACGAACAATTACCCCCTATATGACAGTAGTATTTAGTTTCTTGCTTGGAGCATCCACCGGAAGTCCAGTCCTGATGAACCAGGACGGTTCTGGTATTTATAACCGGCATCAAGCATGGCTTGATGAACCTGCTCCTTACTAATAT
>OKVE01000647.1_pt1 | contig 12701 bp, 7 predicted proteins | sample 1604781 | NCBI WGS metagenome assembly OKVE01 (sample SAMN01760918, study PRJEB22395) | human gut metagenome
GAGGACAGCTGTTCTTTCTGTTGATCGGTGATCGGGATTGCAACAGAAATATCTGCATAATCATCAGAAGCAATGGATACGCTGTATGTTCCGGCTTCTGCATCAGCAGGAATACTGCCAAAATCAAGAGAAACGGTTTTCTGAACAGCATCGGAATATAAAGTGTAAGAAGTTTTCTTACGTCCGGATCCTACCGTGTAAAGGACGTTTAAGGTTCCGTTTTTCACGGTTGGAACCTGATTTAAAGTAAAGGTTTTCATATCACTGCTGAAGGTACCGCTGATTTCCTCAGCGTATGCAGGTTTTACAAAGGCACCGTCAGTAAAAGCGTAAACATAATTTCCATCCGGTGTCAGATAAGTGATTTTCTGGATGGTCTTGTTTACCAGTTTTTTAAATTCTGCAGTATTATCTGATTTTGCGATTCCCATCGTTGCAGCTTCGTTGTTTACATTAAAAGCTAATTTGTAAGGCTGAACCCAGATATTGGAGAGATGTTCCAGACCTACTTTATAGCCGTCTGTCGTTTCCAGAATGATTCCCTGGATCGTGGAACCGACAGGGAAGGTGTCTTCTCTTGAATTTCTTAAATATTTGGTGCTGTTTTCTTTTACTTCGATTTCGTACTCGCCCCAGGTAGATGCGGTTGCCAGAGAAGCAGTGGCATCTGTTACGGTATCGATGATTTTAGCATTGGAAACATAACTTCCGTCACTTTTCAGGGTTTTGTACTGTGCAGGTGCCTCTGCAGGATTTTCATTCAGTGTAATATCAGAAGCTTCTTCATATGCACCGGTCAGTTCTTTGCCCGAATTTTTCAGAATAGAAGCTTCTACATACAGATCAGAATCTACTGCAACATTTACGTTGGAGACTCCCAGGATATGGTAGCCGTCAGCATCCGGAGTAGTTTCTTCATTATAATCTGTCCAGGCATTTGACAGAACTTTGGCTTTTAAGGTTGTGGCAGTTGTGACAACATCGAAGTTGTCTGTACTGCTTACATCACCGGAGTAGAATTCTTTGTAGGTCAGATTGGAGGTTCCGTATAAATTTCCGGAAAGTTTTGTTCCATCTGTTAAAGCATAATATACCCCACTGTTTCCGATCTGCGTATATCCATCCAAAGCTTCCGCAGAATAAGAATAGGTGTTTCCGGCGATGGAAACAGATTTCAGATCGGCAGCAGATACGGAAACCGGAATCTGCGGAACAGATATCAATGCGGCCAGAGAAGCAGCCAGGAATTTAGTTGATAAATTTTTCGTGTTCATGTCTGATAATAATCTCCTTTTTCAGTTTGAAGTGTTCGGCGTGTCAATAAGTCTGCAGTATTCATTTGTGCAATCACAATTTAAACTTTTGACACTTACATTAAGAAAATGAATGTATAAAAATCTGTGCACTGATTTTTGAACAAAAAAAGAGATCACTCAATAATGCATCTTTCATAGATACGTCATTGGAGGATCCCCTGCCAGGTTTTCATGCATAAATATCCGAAAATGAATATTTCATGCATCGAAAATTTAATTGTACAATATACGCCAGGTGATCGAAATCAATCTGACAATCTGGAGAATACTATAAAAAATAAAAACTGTCAAACGAAAAATAGCAAGATGAAAAAGCTTCTCAAAAAGACAAAAAGCCGGAAAGAACAGATAAATGAACTTTCCGACTTTTCTCAAATCAATATCTTACATCTTTTATTCTACATCTTTCAGTGCAGCCAGATCTTCTTCGCCGGTACGGACTTTTACAACATGCCGTACGTCATATACAAAGATCTTGCCATCGCCGATGTGACCGGTATAGAGACATTTTTTGGCAGTTTCGATGACTTTTTCCACCGGGATATTGCCGCCGATGACTTCTACTTTAACTTTTGGGAGGAGTGTAGCGTCAACTTCGGCACCACGGTATTTTTCACCGGAACCTTTCTGGATACCGCAGCCCATAACCTGTGTAACGGTCATACCGGTGACACCAAGTTCATTGAGAGCTTTGCGGAGTTTGTCATACCGGGAAAGTTTTACAAGGATGGAAACTTTGTACATGCCGGTTGGATTGGCAGCAACCAATTCTTCACCGACTACTTTGACGGCGGCATTTTTCTGTGAATCGCTTGCTTTCGTATAATCAGATTCACCAAGATCTGTATTTTCATTCACATCCATCGTAGCAGTAATATCAGAAATGTTGAATCCGGCATAAGCACTTGCCAGGCCATGCTCGTGATAGTCCAGGCCCTCGATTTCGATATCAGCCGGAACACGCAGACCAACAAGTTTGTCGATGACCTTGAAAATAATGGTCATGGTAATGATAACCCAGAGCATAACAGAGGCAACACCGAGCAGCTGGATCAGGAAATAATGGATACCTCCGCCGTAAAACAGACCGCCGTCTGTTGCGAACAGGCCAACACAGAGTGTTCCCATGGCACCGCAGGCACCGTGTACGGAAATGGCACCGACCGGATCATCAATCTTTGCGATGCGGTCAAAGAAATCAACGGATACACACAGCAGGATACCTGCAAATAAACCAATAAAGAATGCACCTACAGGGGAAACCTGATCACATCCGGCTGTGATCGCAACCAGACCGGCAAGGGCACCGTTTAATGTCATGGAAACATCCGGCTTACCGTAACGAACCCAGGTAAAGATCATGGCAGTACAGGTTGCGATAGCAGCGGAAAGGTTTGTGTTCATGTATACCAGACTGGCTTTTGTAAGATCGGCGTCAGTTGACATTGCAGTTGTGCTTGCTCCGTTAAATCCGAACCAGCAGAACCAGAGAATGAAAACACCGAGTGCGGCAACGGTGAGATTATGACCGGGGATTGCTTTTGGTTTTCCGTCCCTGTCATATTTTCCGATACGAGGACCAAGGATTTTTGCACCGATGCATGCGGTGACACCGCCGACCATATGTACGGCAGTACTTCCGGCAAAATCATGGAAGCCAAGCTGTGAAAGCCAGCCGCCGCCCCAGATCCAGTGACCGGAGATCGGATAGACGATCAGAGAGATCATGGCACTATATAAACAGTAAGCTTTGAAATTTGTCCGCTCTGCCATGGAACCGGAAACGATCGTGGCAGATGTTGCACAGAAAACTGTCTGAAAAATGACGAAACACCAGGTCGGCAGAGATCCAAACTGATAACTTCCGCGGATCAGCGGATCGAGTTTTCCGATAAAAGCACCGCTTCCGCCGAACATCAGGCCGAATCCGACCAGCCAGAATGCGGGAGTTCCGATACAGAAATCCATCATATTCTTCATAAGAATATTGCCGGTATTTTTGGCACGCGTAAGTCCGGCCTCACACATTGCAAAACCAGCCTGCATAAAATAAACAAGTGCGGCTCCAAGTAATGTCCAGATGACATCAACAGATGAAAAATTCATAAAAATAACCTCCTTTGCTTATTTTCCCGGTGTGCACATCCCGAAAAACAAAAAAGGCATCAAAACTGAAAATCCATTCAGCTCTGACACCTTCGTCTCTTGTTGGATAAAATTATAAGAAAGAAAAATGAAAAATGCAATATCTAAAATAAACGTAATTTGTTTTGAAAAAACAGTAAAAATTGTTAAAAAATTATAAAAATAAAGCAGAATCCATTTTTAGTTCAGAATCGTAATCAAACAGAAACGATACCTGATCCGGAGCATTTATTCATCAAGATCCATTGTTTTGGCCGGAATTCCGTTGACGGTTACATTATCATCCACCGTGATAACAAGACATTTTTTGCCATCTACAATACGTGTCTCCACAAGATCAGCATACTCTGGGCTGACCTGAATCGTGATCAGAGGGGTTTTGATCTCAAAACGTCTGGTGTTTACAAGGTTGGAAGCCAGAAGGGAAGTATCTTCACCGACTGCATTGTCATAGGCAGCATCAAAATCAGAAAGCTTTTCATCTTCCACACCGCTTCGCTCCAGAAGCTGCTTTACTTCCCTTTTATCCAGCATGACCGGTTCCGGATCATCTTTGTGTTCCTCCATCAGCATAGTCAGATTGTCATGGATATTTTTGACTGTTTCATAATTACATTCTTCACCGAGAGTGTCGGAAATAACAGCCTGAAATGATTCCTTCTGTTCCCCGGCAGTAAGGGAAGCTTCACAGCCAAACATATTTTCCACAAATTCTGCCTGAAGTTCTTCCGGCTTTTTTGAATAGTAGAGCATCGCATGCAGGTCGGTGCTGCGATCATGAAATGCCGGGAACAGGAAACCGCGTTCCGGAAGTTCCACGATCCAGTCACGGATACGGTCACGGATGCGGTTTTCCGCTTCGTTGTAGCACAGTCCGGCTTTGGAGAGCCTGACCGGGCAGATGCAGCACAGGATGTATTCGTAAACCTCATCGGAAGAATCGAACATCTCTGTATTATCTTTGGCCTTTCCAGGAACATCGTAGGCAGCATGTACGAGAATGATAAAATAATTTTCCGCATTGTAATAATGTTCGATGATCTTGTCATAACATTCATCAACAAGAGCATCATCCGTCAGACGGCTGTTTTTTAAACGCAGCAGAAATTCCTGCTCGCCGTCTTCCGCCTCTGCTTTCAGTGGAAATTCCAGATTCAGCAGATTTTTGCCGATCGTTCCGGAAAGTGTCTTCTTGAAAATTTCAAAATATTTAAACATTTCTTCATCAGAAAGCGAAAGAAATGATTCACGCATCTCCAGACGTTTTTCCTTTTCCGAATCGACATAACAGCCGCAGATTCGGGAAATCGTACAGTTGTCCGGTGTGAATTGCTTCTTTAACTCAGAAATCTCTTTTTTATTCATAGGTATCCTCCCCTGTGGTTTGTCTATATCCATGAGCCATACGTGATTTTTCCGTATTTTGTACTCTCAAAATCACGAAAACATTCGGAATTCGCATATTTACTGCGCAAATAGCTGCCTCCTCATGTTTTGGCGGTCCTCATAGACACAAATACGTATGCAAGCATCCGTTTTGTATCCATTTGTCCCTTGAATCATCAGTATTTTAATATAGACCCGGACAAAAAGCAAGAAATGAAAAATTGCCGTTTCTTATTGACAAACGCAGGATTTTGCCATAAACTGATGAATGAAACAGAGCTGACAGCTCGTCATAGGGGCAAGACGAAGAAAAGGGATAGTACATTTCGGACAATCTACAGAGAGGGGATCACTGGTGCGAGATTCCTGTGCGGAAGAGATGGAACCTGCCTTGGAGTCCTGTATGAAAATACAGCGTAGTTCCGGCGATAACGGAAAATGAGTGAGTACTGTTTTTAACAGTGCTAATCAGGGTGGTACCGCCGAAGAGATGACAAGTCCTTGGTTCCTGCGTTCACGCAGAGACCGGGGCTTTTTTATTAGGTGCCAAAGAGGAGAATTGTGAGAGTACCATGTATGAAACGATTTGTATGGCATCTTCTGGCTTTAATATTTTCAGCAAGAAAAGGAGAAAACGATGGCAAAAGAAAAGAAATTAGTTGAAGCAATCACATCTATGGATGAAGATTTTGCACAGTGGTATACCGATGTGGTAAAAAAAGCAGAGCTGATCGATTATACCAGCGTAAAAGGATGTATGGCGATCAAACCGGCAGGCTATGCAATCTGGGAGAATATCCAGCATGAGCTGGATCGCAGATTCAAAGAGACCGGTGTACAGAATGTATACATGCCGATGCTGATCCCGGAAAGTCTGCTTCAGAAAGAAAAAGATCATGTAGAAGGTTTTGCACCGGAAGTAGCATGGGTAACACACGGAGGACTGGAGCCGCTTCAGGAGCGTATGTGTGTACGTCCAACTTCTGAGACACTGTTCTGCGATTTCTACTCCAGAGATATTCATTCTTACCGTGATCTGCCGAAAGTATACAATCAGTGGTGTTCTGTTATGCGTTGGGAGAAGACAACAAGACCGTTTTTGCGTTCCAGAGAGTTCTTATGGCAGGAAGGACATACCGCACACGCAACAGCAGAAGAAGCAGAAGCACGTACGATCCAGATGCTGAATGTTTATGCAGATTTCTGTGAAGAAGTTCTGGCGATCCCGGTTGTAAAAGGAAGAAAGACCGATAAAGAAAAATTTGCCGGAGCAGAAGCAACTTACACGATTGAATCCCTGATGCACGACGGAAAAGCACTGCAGTCCGGAACAAGCCACAATTTCGGTGATGGATTTGCAAAAGCTTATGATATCCAGTTTACAGACCGTGACAACAAACTGAAATATGTTCACCAGACATCCTGGGGTATGACCACACGTATGATCGGTGCGATCATCATGGTACATGGAGATAACAGCGGTCTGGTGCTGCCGCCGAGAATCGCTCCGGTACAGGTAGATATCATCCCGATCCAGCAGAAAAAGGCAGGCATCCTGGAGAAAGCAGCAGAAGTGGAAGCAACACTGAAAGCGGCTGGATTAAGAGTGAAAACAGATGATACTGACAGAAGCCCGGGATGGAAATTCTCCGAGCAGGAGATGCGTGGTATTCCGGTTCGTGTGGAGATGGGACCAAAAGATATCGAAGCTGGTCAGGCTGTTGTCGTACGCCGTGACACACGTGAAAAGATCACCGTAGCAATTGACGAACTGGCAGCAGAATTGCCGAAGATCCTGGATAGCATGCAGAAAGATATGCTGGAGAGAGCACGCAAACACAGAGATGCACATACTTATGTTGCTCATAACATGGAAGAGTTAAAAGACATTGCAGACAACAAACCAGGATTTATCAAGGCAATGTGGTGCGGTGAACGTGAATGTGAAGATAAATTAAAAGAAGATGCAGGAATCACATCACGCTGTATGCCGTTTGAACAGGAAACCATTTCCGACGTATGCGTATGCTGCGGAAAACCGGCGAAAAAAATGGTATACTGGGGCAAAGCATATTAAAAAATACGGAACGCAGATCAATAAGCAGCGAAAAAGGCTGTAAATATTCGCTTTAAAACGAAAAGGCCGTAACCTTTCGAAACAAAAATTGTTTTCGAAAGGTTACGGCTGTTTTTGTATCAGATGTGAGATGACTTACGTCTCTGTCATTGCCGGAAGTGTTTATAAACGTGTGCCAAGTCTCATGTGAAATGGACTTGGACGGACTGTTTTGGGGAGGTGAGAGTTATTTCTCAGGCTTGCGGTATGCGTACACAGCCAGTCCGTCTTTCATGGGAAGTTTCGGAGATCCCTGAATCAGCGGAAGTGCATAATCAATAAATGCCTGAGCAATATCAGTTCCGTCTTTTGTGATCCATTCAACAGGAACCGTCTTTTCCTGATTGCAGATCAGGTTGACATCCTCAAGGCCACATTCCATCACGTATGGTTTGTCAGATTTACGGACAAAGCTGACCATCTTGCCGGTTTCACCGCTGATGGCAGAAGTCACGCCGAAAGCTCCAGCCTGTGCAGCTTCCAGTGCATCCGTTTCAGACTGCAGGAAGGCAGAACATCTCTGATTGACATTCAGCTCGACCGAGCGAACTTTTACACCGAGGCGGTCACGCACCAGATTTTCCAGATATTTGCCGCAGCCGGTCAGCATTTTGTGTCCAAATGCATCGACACCTGCAGAGGCTGCATATTCACAGATAAAGGTGCCATCCTTGTCATGAATGCCTTCGGATACACAGACGATCAGGTTGTTTTTTGTCTTAAAACATTCTTCCAGAGAAGCAAGGAAAGATTCCTGGTCAAAATCCGCCTCCGGCAGATAAATCAGCACCGGGTTGTCCTGCTCGAATTTGCGGGCAAGTACGGATGCTGCGGTCAGCCAGCCGGCATGGCGGCCCATGATCTCAATGATAGTAACAGATTTTGTATTATAAACAGAAGCGTCCAGTCCGATTTCACAGACGGAAGCAGCCACATATTTTGCGGCACTGCCGAATCCCGGTGTGTGGTCGGTGAGGATCAGGTCGTTGTCGATCGTTTTCGGAATACCCATGATACGTACATCAATGTTGTGGGCAGCAGCATAGCGGGAAAGCTTGCTGACCGTATCCATAGAATCGTTTCCTCCTATATAAAAGAAGTAACCGATGTTCATCTCTTCAAATTTCTGAAACAGCAGAGGATAGATCGCATCATTTAAATCATCCGGAAGTTTGAAACGGCAGGAACCAAGGTAAGCCCCTGGAGTTGTACGCAGAGCTTCCAGTGTATCGTTATCCAGTTCTTTCATATCCATAAAGCGTCCGTCTAAAAATCCCTGGATGCCGTTGATCATGCCGTAGACATGTTCAATCTCTTCGCTGCGGTTAAAACCTTCACGGATCACACCGTAAAGACTGCTGTTGATCGCTGCGGTCGGTCCGCCGGACTGTCCTACAATTAAATTTTTCACAAGTTAAGCTCCTTTCAGCTTCTTTTTGGCATTCCTTTCTATTTTACTACATTTCCTGAAAAAAAACTATTATGAATCGCGGGAAATTCTAAAAATAATTCTCTCTGTTTCATCCATTACTTTTTTAGAATATTTTTGGAAATATTCAGGAAAAGTCAAAGAAACCGACCGAAAAATTTACGGAATCTCGTACAAACGAGGTAAAAACATAAAAAATAATTGACAAGCACAAAACCCGGCGGTATTATAGAACACAAGATTTTTTATTAAAATATAATAAAGATAAAAAATCTGTAAAGTGAAGTTTTAGAAGGAGGAAAAATATTATGAAAAAATTCACAAGATTTTTTGCTACCGTTGCAGCAGTCTCTATGGTAGCTGCTTCTTTGGCAGGATGTGGAAGTAAATCTGACAACACAGCAAGCACAGACACAACTGCTGATTCAGCAACAGCAGGTGATACACTGAAGATTGGCGGAATCGGACCGATCACCGGAGGAGCAGCCGTATATGGACTGGCTGTTAAAAATGCAGCAGAGCTGGCAGTAAAAGAGATCAACGAAGCAGGCGGTATCAACGGCATGCAGGTTGAATTTAAATTTGAAGATGATGAGCATGATGCAGAAAAATCTGTAAACGCTTACAACTCCCTGAAAGACTGGGGTATGCAGATGCTGATGGGTACTGTTACATCAACACCGTGTACAGCAGTTGTTGAGAAAACACATGAAGACAATATGTTCCAGCTGACACCGTCAGGTTCCGCTGTAGAATCTATCAAATATGACAATGCATTCCGTGTATGCTTTTCTGACCCGGGTCAGGGTACTGCATCTGCAAAATACATCGGTGAGAATAAGCTGGCATCAAAAGTAGCCGTTATCTACAACAGCTCTGATGTATATTCTTCCGGTATTTATCAAAAATTTGCAGAAGAGGCAAAAAATCAGGACTTCGAAGTTGTTTCTGCTGAAGCATTTACCGAAGACAGCAAGACAGACTTCTCAGTACAGCTGCAGAAAGCAAAGGATGCAGGTGCTGACATGGTATTCCTGCCGATCTACTATACAGAAGCTTCTCTGATCCTGACACAGGCAAACTCCATGGGTTATGCTCCGACATTCTTCGGATGTGACGGTCTGGATGGTCTGCTGGCAGTTAAGAACTTCGATACAAAACTGGCTGATGGCGTTATGCTTCTGACACCGTTTGCAGCTGATGCAGATGATGAAAAGACACAGGCATTTGTTTCTGCTTACAAAGAAGCTTACGGCGATACACCGAACCAGTTCGCAGCGGATACTTACGATGCAATCTATATCATGAAAGCAGCAGCAGAAAAAGCAGGTGTGACAGCTGATATGAGCGTAAGCGACATCTGTGATGCAATGAAAACTGCCATGACAGAGATCAGCTACGATGGTCTGACCGGTGAAGGTATGACCTGGACAGCAGACGGTGAGCCGGATAAGGCACCAAAAGCTGTCGTGATCAAAGACGGTGTTTACACAGCAATGTAATGATGCCGGTGTCGATTGTGGGAGTGCGAAGCACGGAACATCCACAGGCATCTCAGGTGGGGATTTTTGCCCCCAACATCATCATAATAAAAAATGAAGAGGCACTTACAGTTCGGTAAGGAAGCCCAGAGGAGGGCTGCCATGGGCAGCCCTTTTTCCTGTTATAAGCGAATCCTATTGAATAAGTAGGCAAACACAGAAAACAGCCATACACAGATATCAAAGGTAGACTTGTAAAGTCTGTTTTTGATATCTGTGTGGTATTCTTATTTTTAAGAAAACGATGGTTATATTAAAAATACGACAAGGGGTGTGCGTATGAGTTTTATTTCTTATCTGATCAACGGTATCAGCCTTGGAAGTGTCTATGCAATCATAGCACTTGGCTATACAATGGTATACGGTATCGCAAAGATGCTGAATTTTGCACATGGTGATATCATCATGGTAGGCGGTTATGCAGCTTTTATCTCCATGAATTCTTTAGGCGTGAATCCAATTCTGGCAGTTATATTATCGGTTGTCATCTGTACGATTCTCGGACTGGTTATTGAGCGTGTTGCTTACCGTCCGCTTCGAAATGCATCTTCACCGCTGGCTGTTCTGATCACAGCAATCGGTGTCAGCTATCTGCTTCAGAACCTCGCACTTCTGATGTTCGGTGCAGATACAAAATCTTTTACATCTGTCGTAACAGTTCCGGCAGTTGTGCTGGCAGACGGAAAACTGACGATCTCCGGTGAGACGATCGTTACCGTTCTTGCATGCATGATCATCATGATCGGTCTGACACTGTTCATCAACAAAACAAAAGCAGGTCAGGCAATGCTGGCAGTTTCGGAAGACCGGGGTGCTGCACAGCTGATGGGCATCAATGTAAATGGAACAATTGCCCTTACCTTTGCGATCGGTTCCGCACTGGCAGCAATCGCAGCGGTTCTGCTGTGTTCTGCTTATCCTTCTCTGACACCGTACACCGGAGCCATGCCTGGTATCAAAGCATTCGTAGCCGCTGTATTTGGCGGTATCGGATCGATTCCGGGAGCACTGATCGGAGGTATTTTGCTTGGTATTATTGAAATTCTCGGCAAAGCATATATTTCCTCTCAGATGGCAGATGCGATCGTATTCGGAGTTCTGATCGTTGTACTTCTGGTAAAACCAAGCGGATTGCTTGGAAAGCAGATTCAGGAGAAAGTGTAGGTGGCAGCGATGAAAAAATTAAAATTAAACAAAACGACAAAAAACAATCTGATCACATACGGAATCGTCATCCTCGCTTATATCATCGTAGAAGCAATGCTGGCAGGAGGTCAGATTTCCAGTCTGATGAAGGGACTTTTAGTTCCGCTCTGTGTTTATGTGATCCTGGCTGTATCTTTGAATCTTGTGGTAGGTATTTTAGGTGAGCTGAGTCTTGGACATGCAGGATTTATGTGTGTGGGTGCATTCTCCAGTGCATTCTTCTCAAAATGCACCGCAGGAATGATGCCGGATGGACTTCGTTTCTTTCTGGCACTGCTGATCGGAGCTGCTGTTGCGGCTCTGTTCGGACTGATTATCGGAATCCCGGTACTGCGACTGAAAGGTGACTACCTGGCGATCGTTACCCTGGCATTTGGTGAGATCATCAAGAACCTGATCAACGTATTCTTTATCGGAAAAGATGCAAATGGTTTCCATTTTTCTATGAAGGATGCCATGTCGCTGAACATGGACGGAGGAGATGTTATCATTAACGGACCACAGGGAATCACCGGAACGCCAAATGATTCTACGTTTACCATCGGCGTGATCCTGGTACTGATCACACTGGTTATCGTACTGCATCTGATCAATTCCAGAGACGGACGTGCGATCATGTCTATCCGTGACAACCGCATTGCAGCTGAGTCTGTCGGTATCAATATTACAAAATACAAACTGATGGCATTTATTATTTCAGCAGCCCTTGCCGGAGTTGCCGGTGTTCTGTATGCACATAACCTGGCTACCCTGACTGCACTGCCGAAAAACTTTGGTTATAACCAGTCGATCATGATCCTGGTATTTGTTGTACTTGGCGGTATCGGAAGCACAAGAGGTTCTATGATCGCAGCCGTTGTACTGACACTGCTTCCGGAGCTTCTGCGCGGACTGAATGACTACCGTATGCTGATCTATGCAATCGTCCTGATCGTGATGATGCTTCTGAACTGGAGCCCGAAAGCACTGGAAATGAGAGAACGTTATTCACCGAAGCGTCTGCTTGCAAAGAGAAAAGAAGCAAAGGAGGCGAAATAATATGGAGAACATGTTAGAGGTAAAGAATCTGAGCATTTCATTCGGAGGATTGCGTGCCGTATCCGAATTTGATATGAATATCGGGAAAGGTCAGCTCTATGGCCTGATCGGACCGAACGGTGCCGGAAAAACAACCATATTTAACTTGCTGACAGGTGTTTACAAACCGGATGAAGGTATTGTAAAATTAGATGGACAGGACATTACCGGAAAGAAGACCATTGATATCAACAAAGCAGGTATCGCCCGTACTTTCCAGAATATCCGCCTGTTCTCACAGATGTCCGTACTGGACAATGTAAAAGTAGGACTGCACAATCATCATCACTACAATACGCTCGAAGGGATTCTGCGTCTGCCGCGTTACCGTAAGGTGGAAAAAGAGATGAATGAACGTGCGATGGAGCTTTTGAAAGTGTTCGACCTTGAGAAAGATGCCGAGTATCTGGCTTCTAATCTGCCATATGGACAGCAGAGAAAACTGGAGATAGCCAGAGCACTTGCAACTGATCCGAAGCTTATGC
>OKVE01000657.1_pt1 | contig 12557 bp, 10 predicted proteins | sample 1604781 | NCBI WGS metagenome assembly OKVE01 (sample SAMN01760918, study PRJEB22395) | human gut metagenome
ATGAGCTTCACAACCTCCTTAAGCCTCTCAAGCTTCATAGTCCTGTGAATCTCCTTAATCGTGACCTCATTAGTGGATTGCACACCGATTTCAAGCTGTATAAGCCCTGGTCTCATATCAGAAATCAGCTCAAGCTCCTCCTGATTCAGCAGATCCGCCGATATCTCAAAGTGAAAGTTTGTCACACCATTGTCATTTGCCTTTATAAAGCGCCACAGCTCCATGGCATGAGCATGATTGCAGTTGAAGGTTCTGTCCACAAACTTAATCTGTGGCACCTTCTGGTCTATGAAAAACTTAAGCTCTCTTTTGACAATCTCAGTATCCCTGAAACGCAGTGTCTTATCCACCGATGACAGACAGTAGCTGCACGAAAACGGGCATCCCCTGCTGCTCTCGTAGTAGATGATGCGGTTTGAAAAATCATCGAGAGTATCATAGCAGAATGGAATTTCACTCATGTTTTTGATTGGGCGTGGACTTGTGAATATTATTTCACCGGCTTTATTGCCTCCTATGTTGTTCACACTTGTACTATTACCTGTGCTGTTTTTTCTGAAAGCAATGCCTGCAATATCACTAAGCTTTCTTTTATGCGCATAGTAACCGCACAGCTCTCTAAAGGTATCCTCTCCCTCGCCAATCATCACACCGTCTATGTATGGATTTTCCCGCAGAAATGCCTCCACCTCGTAAGACACCTCAGGGCCTCCAACCCATATCGGCACTGACGGACAAAGCTTTTTATACTCGCGTGCAATATCAGTCACATAATCAATATTCCATATATAGCACGAAAAACAAAGTACGTCGGGCTTTCTCTTATAAAGCTCCTCAAGAATGTAATCCTTTTGATTGTTTATCGTGTATTCTGCAAGCTCCACAGCATCCCTGTACTCCCCGGCACAGGCGCGCAGTGAATAAACTGCGAGGTTTGAATGTATATATTTTGCATTTATTGCTGTCAGTAAAATATTCATGGTTTCTCCTTAAAAAATGACCCTTGAATGTAGACTTTATGCCACATTCAAAGGTCTGCTTCGTATTATTGCAGCATCGACATATTAACAAGTCTGTCGTACATGCCGCTTGCAAACAGCACCATCATGCCAATCGTGCAGATTACCGACAGCACAAATCCTATTATCGATGTAATCATACCGGCAGTTGCTATTGCATTGTTATACTGCTTTGCCCTTTTTGACATTTTGGAAGCAAGCATGCCGACAATTCCAAGTCCCATCAGATATCCAAAAAACGAGAAAATAATACTGCAAATACCAAGCACCAGTGAAACAACTGCAAGCTTAGCGCCCTCCCTCTCGTCATCTATGATAGTCTCATTATTGTAGAGCATCTCAAGACGGATACGCCTTGATTTACGCAGCATAACAAGCATAGGAATACCGAGCACGATAAAAGCGACACAGTTCATTGCCGAAAACTCATTAATCCTGTCGGCCACTCCTCCTCCCTCAAATATTCCCGATGATAAAAGTCCTCCCATATCTACAACAGTATGGAAAATGGCAAGTATCCAGAAATTACGTGTAGACGCGTATATCATGCAAAACAGCACGCCCATGAGACCTGCTGAAATAACCTGTATCAGACAACTGCTGAACTTAACCCCTGCGCCCATATTGGAAAAATGCATCAATCCAAACAGTACGCCTCCCAAAACTACGGCTCCTGTGATTCCACCTTTCGTCTTTGGAAAAGCTCTCAGCAGCAGATTGAACACTACGCCTCTGAACACCAGCTCCTCAACGAGCCCTACAAGGCAGACCGCGATAAAGAAAAAGAGTATGTTGTAAAATGCCTTCACATCACCATGCTCGCTCAAAAAGCACATATAAATACCTGAAACAACAGCATACAGACAATAAACTATGAAAAAACCACCTGTGTATAAGCTTCTTGTCCATCCTGCTGCATTTTCCTTAAAGATATCCCACAGCCCAAATAAATATGTGATGCCAAGAAAAATAACTAAAACAACGGTCTCCACAATAGCCTGCAGCAGATAGTCATCCGCCTTTTCCATGCCCGGAATCAGTCCCAGAACTTTTCCGCTCCACTGCAAGGGTGCAATGAAAATAAAAACTGCAAGAATGGCAAATATTATATTGGCCGGTGCCGAAAGGTTTCTCAATTTCTGTTTCATAACTTTAAATCTCCTCATTTGCGTATTATTAAGTATGAAAATATTCTATAGCATTTACTTTGACATTGCAAGCAAAGGATTTCATACTTCAATGGACAGCAAAAAAGCCCTGTCCTTACGAACAGAGCCCTATGCATTATGTTGCACTTACAAGCCTTACTATCACATCAATTCCAGCCGCCCAAAATAGTATCGCCCCCACGATATATACCTTTGTCTTCTGCTCGAAACCGAAATGATATCCTGTGTAAATGCCTGCCACTATACAGATGACAGTGAGCAGCGCCACCATTATCATAATGGTGAGAAGTCCGGTACCAAGAAAGCCGAATGCTATTCCTGCAAGAACCGTATAAAATGCGGTGATTCCTGCTATCCTTAACACTCTTTTCATGTCAAGCTGCGCCTGACAATGCTCCTCAATCCTTTCATTTCTTATAGCCTTTCCTATAAGCCTGATTCCCAGTCCTATCAGTATTCCGATAGAAATTATCTCTCCTAAAAGTGCTTCATCCTTCACCGAGTATTTCCCATTAAGGAAGCTTGACAGGAAATACCCGATGTACATTGCTAACAACTGGCAAACTGCAACTATGAAGCAAATGGCTGTAAGCTGTTTCTTATTTACTTTCTGGATCAGGGATCCCTGACATTCCATCGCAACGAAAATCTCAAGCGAACTTCCCGCCACGATTAACAGATATTCTATCCAGCCCATTTTTGCCTCCCCCTAATGTACAAACATCCTTAACTGTTCAGTACCTTCACAGTTGCGGACCGCAAGCGCATGAGAATCAGCTGCGCTGATGGGCGCTTGCTCCTACATAATCTATGTTTTCTTACGAAATATGCGGTACCGCATATTTCTGTACTGAATAGTTACAAACATCCTTTAATAATTAATTATTTGTCGCTATCTGCCTTAGCATCTATTGAAGCTAATTTATATATGAACTTAACGCTGCCCGTCTGTCCATCAGCGATTGCTGAGTATGTCTGATATTCCTCACCTGCGTCAATTACTGCCTGAAGCTTGTCGGTGAATGGCTTTAAGTCACCGTTGTATGCGTCGAGAATCTTGTTGATTCCTTCCTCATTGAACTGTACCATACCGTCTGCAAGTGTGTGTGCACCCTCTGAAAGTGTCTTAGAGCCTGTTGTGAGCTGGTCAACACCTGAAACTATCTGATTTGTTCCATCTGCAAGCTGTGAGGCTCCGCTGTTGAGCTGTGCGTTATTTGCTACAAGTGTGTTTGAGCCGTCTACAAGCTGCTTGATACCACTTGTGAGAGTTGGTACTGAGTTCATGAGTGACTGTGTTCCGGCTGAAAGCTGGCTTGCTCCGGCATTGAGTGCTGTTGCTCCGACATTAAGTGTATCATTGTTTTTAACTAACTCGTTTGAACCATTTACAAGGCTGGTGATTCCTTTTGTCAGCTCTGGTAATTTATCTGCAAGACTTTGTGTGCCTGTCTGAAGCTCTGTAGCTCCTGTTGCAAGCTGTGTAGTTCCTTTTGCTAAATCAGAAGCTCCGCTTGACAACTCAGATGCTCCATCTGACAACTGTCCTAAACCAGCATCTAATGATGACGCACCATCTGATACCTTTGCTGAGCCATCCTTTAAAGCTTGCACTGTGGAAGCACTGTCTGTTATACTTTGGTTCACGGCAGAATATACTGATACAGCACCTTTTCCCTGAGACAGACCAACAAGTATCTGATTATAAGTTGCAGATGGATTCTGATTCTGCATATTAGTCAAAGCATCTATTATATCTCTTGCATTGTTTACTGCTGCATCCGCTGCTGCTGATACATTGTCTGCTGTAATCTTATCTGTATTAATATATCCAAGAGTTTTAAATAATGTTCCGACATTTAATTCATTCAGTGGTTCCAGAGATTTATTTATATTGGTTTTGATTGTTTCAGGCATATCTGATAAAGATTGTGTCAACTGACCAACTCCTTCATCAACCTGCTTTGCTCCTGCTGCAAGAGAATCAGCTCCTGTTTTTGCCGTATCAATACTTGTCTTTAGCTGTGCTGCACCTGCAGATACTCCTGCTGCGCCCTTGTTTGCAGCATTAATACCATCCGAAAGCGTTTTTGCCCCATCATTAAGGCTGGTCACACCTGTTGCAAGACTTCCTGTGTTGTCATTAAGCTGGTTCAAGCCTGTATTTAACTGACTTGCTCCATCCGTATATGATTTCAAGCCATCCTTAAGTGTTGCACTTCCACTTGCCAGTTGTCCTGCTCCGCTATTAAGCTTATCTGCTCCATCAACTAATGCACCTGTACTGTTTCCAAGTGTATTCAGTCCACCATTGAGTATGCTGGCTCCATCTGTATACGCCTTAAGTCCATCCTTAAGTGTTGCACTTCCACTTGCAAGCTGACCTGCTCCACTATTAAGCTTATCTGCTCCTGACACAAGGGCTCCTGTACTGTTTCCAAGTGTATTCAATCCACCACTTAATGTACTTACACCATCAGTATATGTCTTAAGTCCACTCTGCAGTGTGCCAACTCCTGATGCGAATGTGCCGAGCTTGCTCTGCAATGTTGAAAGTCCGTCAGAAAGTGTGTCAGTACCCTCTGCCAGTGTCTTTGAACCATCCTGAAGCTGTGTTGAGGCATCCTTTAAGTCATTTATCATGTCATCGAGGTCTGATGTGTCAATTCCGTCTGTGCTTACATAATCAGATGCGTTTACCACGAAGGTCATGGCTGCAGGCATTGAGAAATTCTTTACATCTGCTGTCATTTCCATGTATTCAGGGATATTTACATCGCCATCGAGGTCTTTGTCCTTGATTCCGAGGCTGTCCTTTAAACCCGGAAGTGCATAGCCGAGCACTACGCTTGATGAGTCGCTTACCTCAGCCTTGCCGTTTGTCACTTCGATATTCTCGAAGCCATCACCGAGTACAAGTCCTGTTATTGCTGCAAATGGGACGGAAACGGTCTGCTTCTCGCCGTTTACTGTCTCTGTATATGATGTGGTATTTGTGTAGTCAAAACGGATTTTGACCTTTCCTGATTTTCCTGCAAGGTCCTCAGGTGAGATTTCTTTTCCATCGAGGTAGTATGTAACCTTCTGTGTTACAGGCGGTTCCTCTGTTGCTGTGCCCTGATAGTAAATATCCTTGCCACCGGCCTGCCAGGTGAGCTTATCACCGCTTTGTGTGAATTTTTCCTTGCCCTTTACGTTCTCGATATCTGAAAGGTTTGAAGCATCCTCCAAGGTATCCTTTTTGTCTTTATTTTTAAGGTGATCTACTACGATTGTTTTGTTTACGTTGCCGTTTGCATCTGAGATGAGGTATACGCTCTCGTCCTTGTCTGCATCGTTATCCTTTAATGATACGCTGTCCATGAGCTTATCTGCTATGTCATCAGCATCCTTGCTGCTTCCTGTTGTGCTGTCTGCCTCGGCTGTGACTGCGGTGCTGTTCTTCTCTGCAAAAACCGCTGTTGCTCCGATTCCTGTACCTACAAGTGCTATTGTGAGGACTCCGGCTACAACACGGACAATATATTTACTTTTTAACTTTTCTTTCAATTCTGGTAATTTCATGTCTTATTCCTCCTGATTTTGTTTTTGAGGTCATATTTTTATGTTATGAGGGTCAAAAAGTATTTTATCCCTCATTTATGATTAATCAGATTACTAAGCTGTCAGGTTCTTGTTTTTAAAGCCTGCGCTTGTGGCACATATTACTTTGTCAAAAATCATAAACATTGACGGAAGTATAAATACTACTACAAACATACTGATGATTGCGCCTCGTGCAAGCAGTATACAAATAGAACTGATCATATCAATGTTTGAATAAAGTCCTACACCAAAGGTTGCGGCGAAGAAACAGAGTGCACTGACGATAACTGAGTTTGTCGAATCTGCAAGTGCCTTTGTGATTGCCGGCTTTTTGTCCATTCCAGTGTATCTGTTCTTTCTGTACTTTGTGGTCATAAGTATCGCATAGTCAACCGTTGCACCAAGCTGTATGGTTCCGATTACGATGCTCGCGATAAACGGAAGCTTTGTTCCTGTAAATCCCGGAATTCCCATGTTTACAAAGATTGCAAACTCGATGACCGCTACAAGTATGATTGGAAGCGATACCGATTTGAATACTACGAGGATGATAAGGAATATCAATACGATTGATACTGCACTTACACGTTTGAAGTCTGTATCTGTGATAGTGATAAGATCCTTTGTACAAGGTGCCTCACCGATAAGCATTGCGTCCTCGCTGTAATTCTTTACTATCTTTTTAATCTCTGTAATCTGGTTGTTTACCTCATCAGATGCTGTCGCATATTTTGATGAAACAAGCATCATCTGGTAATCACCGTTTTTGAATATCTCCTTTGCCTCATCCGGCACCATATCATCCGGTATTGTAGGTCCAAGTATTGAGTCAAGTGATACCGCAAGCTTTACTCCATCGACCTTCTTGATATCATCTATCATGCTTATGCTGTCTGCCTTTGACATACCGCTCGGCGCGATGATGATATGTGTGGCACCCATAGCATACTCCTTGTCGAGTCTTTCATTGGCCTGCTTACTGTATGCACTGTCAGGCATGGTTCCTGCAAGGTCATAGTAGACCTGATCATGAGTGTATCCGTATATTGCCGGGATGAGCACTACGATAAAAATCACTGCAAGTATCTTATAATGATTTGTTACCCAGCTTGCAATCCTAGAAACATCCGGCATAAGAATCTTGTGCTTTGTCTTCTCGATTGCCTTATCACATGCAAGAATCAGTGCAGGGAGAATTGTTACACATCCGATAACTCCGAATACAACGCCCTTTGCCATTACGATTCCCAGGTCAAGTCCAAGTGTAAAGCTCATGAAGCAGAGGGCTACGAAGCCTGCGATTGTTGTGATTGAGCTTCCTGTTACTGAGACAATTGTGTGGGAAATGGCATGTGCCATGGCTCGCTTCTTGTCTCCGTCATATCTGTCTATCTGCTCCTGATAGCTGTGCCACAGGAAAATCGAATAATCCATTGTTACGGCGAGCTGCAATACTGCTGTCAGTGCCAGTGTCAGGTATGAAATCTGTCCCTGTATAAAGTTTGTTCCCAGGTTATAGATAATAGCCATTCCTATGCTTAGGAGGAATAACATCGGAACAATTATTGAATCCATTGTAATTCCCATGACAAGCATTGAAAGCAATGCTGCTATGATGACATATATAGGAGCCTGCTGCATAACAAGTGTCTTTGTATCTGCGTTGACCGCTGCCATTCCTGCTACGAAGCAGTGGTTTTTCACCATCTTATCCATCTTGTTGACGGCTTCCATTGTCTCATCCGAACCCATTGTGTCACTGTAGGTGACGAGCATGAGCTGGCTGTTTGCATCCTTGTTGTTGAATGCGTCGTACACCTCATCCGGAATTGCCTCTCTTGGCAATGTGGAATCAGCGATTGTTCCGTACCAGATGACATCATTTACACCCTTAAGGTCCTCTATGTCATCTGCCAGAGTCTCTATGTCCTGATCCTTCATATCCTCTAAGATCACAAATGACAACGCTCCGGTTCCAAACTCATCTACCATGATATCCTGACCCTTCATAGTCTCTATCTGGCTTGGCAGATAAGAAAGGATATCAAAGTTGATTCTCGTGTTGATAAAGCTGATGCCCGACGGTATAAGCAGTGCAAATGCAACTATCAGTATCAGCACACGATGTTTTACGACTCCTTTTCCAAATTTAATCATTAGATTCACCACTCTTTCTTTTATTCGTATTGAAGTATAAAAAAAAAGACCGAATAAATAAATATTCAATCTCTTCGATTTGTCATGTGAGATATACAAATCCATCAATTTGTATATCCGATATGACACATATATTATATTGTATTTGATTTCTGACACTTTTTCACAGCATTTTTATATTTATATGAACACATGCCTCTTTATGATTCTGCTTTATGAGCTTGCTTAAGCCGTCATTTTCCATGGCAATTGTCCTCTACAGCTCACTTAGTATATCATCCATCGAGCGCGTAATCAGATACATGTATGCCTCCGCCATCTCCTTCGGCTCAATATCATCCATGCCCTGGGCTATCCAGCCCTCCGTGATAAAGCACAACGACTGCGCATAATATGTAGAAATCACCTCCGGTGTGAGCCAGCGGTATTTGGATTTCTTTCCTGTACTCTTTTCGTTTATGATATTCATAAACATCTCGTAGACGCACTTCATGGCAATCTGATTAAACGTCACTGCACCCTCCAGCTTTAGTGCTTTCTTGTAAAAAACACTGTTTGCCGAAATATTATTGAGCATCAGCACAATCGCTTCAAAAATCATTCCGGCATTGAGCAGTGGCTTGATGGGCTCAAGCAGCTCGCTTTTGATAATCCACTCTATCAGCTCGTACTTGTCCTGAAAATGATTGTAAAACGTGGGGCGGATAACTCCGGCCTTGTCCGTTATCTCTTTAATTGTAATCTTATCGATTGGCTTTTTCGCTGAAAGCTCTATAAGGCTCTCAGCGAGCACCAGATCTATTGCATTCTTACCTTGCTGTGTCATTACTCATCAAACTCCATCGTGACAAAGTAGCCCTTCTCAGTCTCCCTCACATCCACGACATCGCCCTCGCGGCTTTTGAGCCTCTCGCTGACCACGTAGTTTCCCGACATGGCAATTGCATGCTCTATCGTATAATAATATGAAGTTGGAAGCTTGCTCTCTGTTACCTTCAGATGGTCACCGACCTTGGTAAGTCCGGGTCTCTCCATCTTAAACTCCATCCGACGCATTCTGTCGCCTTTCTGTTACTGCTTAATTGTCCTCTTTTCTATCCTCAACAAACGTTGCCTCAAACTCCTTTTGCTTGTTGTAGGCGCTCTCCGCCTTTGTGGCACGGCTCGTAATCCAGATATTTGATACTCCGTTGAAAATCAGTATGATACCGACAACAACAGTGGCTGTCTTCATTACATCAAATGCATTTGTCACACAGATTATTCCAAAAATCAGACTGATTATTGAAAAAATCAGGCCGACACTCCAGCCTCCGTAACCGTATTTTCTGGCATCCACTGCCTCAATAATGCTCCTGATGCTGTGAAAAATGAGCACCAGACCGATGACTATAGGTATCAGGCTCACCACAACCTTTGGCTGTACCAGAAACCATATACCCACTGCCAAAACCACAAGCCCCAGCATCGCTGAAAAACCATTCGTAACTATATTCAGAAAATAGCTACACATATAGACCACTCCGATGATGATAAGCACTACCGCAAGCACATTGGCCACAATCGTGAGCACCGAAGCCCTCCATATGATAAACACCAGTCCCAGCGCTATGCAAAGCACTGATGACAGTAGAAAATCAGCCTTTATTCTGCCTAAAAACTCCTTCATACACGACCTCCTTTATATATCCTTCCCTACATTACTTTTCTAATTCTGTTCCTCTGCACTTTTCTTAACCAGGTCAAGAACAGTCTGAAGCTCAGCACCCTCAACCGGTGCAGCTCCATATCCAAGACGCTTGTAATCCTCTGTAATCTCAGCCAGCTCAGTAGTTTTATCGGCCTTCGCATCAATTACAAAATATCTGCCCTGTGACGTAGCATCATCCCACACGAGATAAGCACGGATTGCGCAGTTTGGAGCCATATCCCTTGTCGGGAAATCAACTCTGGTGACATTAAGTGTATCAGAAATCTGCATAGACATAACAGAGAAATCCTCCTCCATATATGGATACATACGCTTTTGCTGATATGCCTCCTCGTACAGCTCATCTATTAGCTTTTCCTTCTCATCGGCTAGTCGGTCCATGAACTCTTTTCCGCCCTCAAACATCTTTGCCGGCAAGAAAATATGCTCATACTGCATACGCTCAAAGATGACATACTGCTCTGCTGTCATCTGTACAGTCTTGCCCTTTGTCGGTGATGTAGGATGTCCCTCTCTTCTGGCCTTTTCCACTGCCTCAATCTTTTCTACAAGAGGCTTTTTGAAAATCAGATTGTGAGTGAACGGGTTGAATGCGATACCATTAATCTTTGACTCTTTATTTGCCACCATATTGTTGACTGCAAGAAACGGCATATTTACAATGCATGGTGACGGATGATCCTTAGAAAGCTGTGCCTTTGATGTATAAATCGGCATGAAAGCCTCTCCCTCACCGTTTTTAATAAATAGCGGAATCGGCTTGTTGTTCTCTCCGACATTTGCAGGTACCAGGAATCTGCTCTTAGTGCATTTTTCAATGAGCTTATTGAGCGTCTCCGCCTTTTTGTCGCTTGAATACTGTGTCATCAGCGCCTCAACCTCCGGGTTTTGCACCTCAAGAGTGAAGGCCGGATCATCCTTTAATTTATTTTTGATTTTATTTTTATCCATTTATACTGCTTCTCCTTATATTAAATGCCCGGATTTACATCCAGGCATTATTTTAACACATTTCTTTTATCAACTCAACAATCTTAGTGTCTCTTGCTATCCATTCTTTATCAAGAAAAGCGCTGTTGGCCTTTATTATCTCATCCGGCGTAGCCCATGACAGATGATACTCAAGCCTTATCTCGCTGTCTGTCATCTGTGCTGCCACATGCTCGTCCTTCACATCACAGAAATACACGTAGGTGTGACAGTAATATATCTTGTCAGCCTCAAATATATCGCGTCTCTTTTCTATGACCTTGCCACACTCCCTGATGCTTTCCGGCACGACAAGAAGCCCTGCCTCCTCGCGCACCTCCCGTGCCAGCGCAACCTCGTTGGTCTCGCCTGCATCGATGCCGCCGCCCAGTATCTTGTAGTAGCCTTCACCGGCCTGCTGCATGGCAAGCTTTCCGTCTCTAATAATAACCGCGCGCACCGCGAAGCGCTCAAATACCTCCATATCATCGGAATAGTTGTGTTTGTCAAATGTATATAGCGTTCTCATATTTATCCTCCGTATATGGGCTGTAATCATTCATTAGTATACATGGAAAGTAGTTTTTATTCTACACCATTTGACGGCGAATTGGAATACTATTATTGACCTTTTACCTGCAAAGTAACACCGCAGTCTCTATGTGCTCTGTATATGGGAAGCAGTCATATGGTGTTGCGCGCTTCACTGTATATCCATGCTTTGTGAGATACTTTAAATCCCTCGCCAGTGTTTCCGGACCACATGACACATACACCACTCTCTCCGGTGCCAGCTTGACAACCGATGATAAAAATGCCTCGTCGCTGCCGGTTCTTGGAGGATCCATTATGACAACATCCGCTTTCTCACCCTTTTGTGCCATCTCGACCATGAATTTTCCGGCATCATCATTGTAGAAGCGGATATTTCTGATGTCGTTTCGCTTTGCATTGGTAACTGCATCGCGGATTGCATCACGGTTTAGCTCGACTCCGATGACTTCACCTGCATTTTTCGCTGCTATGATGCCTATTGTTCCGGTGCCGCAGTATGCATCGATTATGCGCTCCTTGCCGGTGAGGTGTGCCTCATGAATGGCTTTTTCGTATAAAAGCTCCGTCTGTACCGGATTCACCTGATAAAACGAGCCTGGTGAGATGCGGAAGGTGCAGCCGCACAGCTTATCCTCTATGAAGCCCTTGCCATAAAGCGTGATATTTCTGTCTCCGAGCACCATGCTCGTCTTTTTATCATTCACATTGAGCACCACTGTCGTGATATTGGGATGCTTTTTCCTGAGTGCTTTTACGAAATTATTCTTCGACGGAAGTATCGGCGATGCCAGTACAAGAACTACCATTATCTGCCCTGTTGCATAACCCTTTCTTACAAGCACATGTCTGAGAAGCCCATAGCCGGTGTCCTCATCATAGGTCTTTATCCTGAATGAGCGTAGCATATCCTTTATGTCTCTGATTATCTCATCTGACTCCTGCTCCTCTATCATACAGCTTTCGATATCCACCACATCATGTGTGTTTTTCCTGTAGGCTCCCGCCACGATCTGACCGCGCCTCGTGCAGTCAAAGGCTGCATGGACCTTGTGACGATAATTGAGCGGGTTTTTCATGCCGACAATCGGCTCCACAAAGCAAAAAGGCTTTAGCTGCTTTTTCATGTATGCCTGCTTGGTTTTTAACTGTTCCTTATATTCTATGCCCTGATAGTCGCAGCCGCCACATTTCTTCGCATACGGACATACGTTATCGCTTTTTGCCCGGCTGCTTTTCTCCTTTAGTCTCGGCTGTCCGTTGGCTTTTTTGTATTTTTTCTCATTACGCGTGGTTTTTTCCCTGTAATTGCCTTGATTTCCCGCCATATCTGTGCTCCTTAAAATCAGCTATGCTTACTACTTTGTGTATGTATTATATAGATACACATGATTA
>OKVE01000658.1_pt1 | contig 12542 bp, 10 predicted proteins | sample 1604781 | NCBI WGS metagenome assembly OKVE01 (sample SAMN01760918, study PRJEB22395) | human gut metagenome
TCTGCGGATGTTTCATCCATGAACCCGGATGCACCTCATAAATAGACATGGCACTTGTATCCGGATCAAAGGCCTCACGGTTCTTCATCCAGGTATCATCTTTCCATTTATAATTGGTGATGTCGGTAACACGGGAGGCTGTTCCAGGACGCATCTCAGCAGCGTTGGCATAGGGATCTGCCTTGTAAAGTTCCTCGCCATGTGCACCTGTAATGTAAAATTTATACAGTTGTCCAATCTTCGCTCCCGGTACAAATGTCTCATAAACACCAATGGGTCCAACTTTTTTCATGGGATTCTTCTTTGTGTCCCATTCATTGAACTCACCTCCAACAGAAACCGCCTGTGCATTAGGTGCCCACACTGCAAAATAAACTCCTTTTTTCCGGTTCTGTGTATCCGGATGTGCTCCCAGCTTCCTGTAAATATCATAATTCGTGCCCTGACCCTATTACACTAAACAAACTGCTGGGGCGCATGGCAGATGAAGGATGCAAATATGCCTTTATGGAAGTAAGCTCACATTCTGTAGCACAAAAACGGATTGGTGGTTTAAAATTCGCAGGCGGTATATTTACCAACCTTACCCGTGACCATCTGGACTACCATAAAACTGTAGAGAACTATCTGAAAGCCAAAAAAGCATTTTTTGACGGTCTGCCTAAAACAGCCTTTGCCTTAACCAATCTGGATGACAAAAACGGATTGGTCATGACTCAAAATACCAAAGCAAAGGTACACACCTATTCGCTGCGCAGCTTGAGTGATTTTAAAGGAAAAGTGCTGGAAGATGGATTCGAAGGAATGCTGCTTGATATAAATAATGTGGAAGTCAATGTACAGTTCATCGGACGTTTCAATGCTTCCAACCTGCTGGCAGTCTATGGAGCAGCCTGCCTGCTGGGGAAAAAGACAGAAGAGGTATTGCTGGCATTGAGTACTCTTCGCCCCGTTGCCGGGCGTTTTGACTCACTGCGCTCACCCAAGGGATACACCGCCATTGTGGACTATGCCCATACTCCGGATGCCTTGGAAAATGTGCTGAATGCCATTCACGAGGTCCTGAATGGCAAAGGTCATGTAATTACGGTAGTAGGCGCCGGCGGCAACCGCGATAAAGGCAAACGCCCCTTGATGGCACAAGAAGCGGTAAAGCAAAGCGATAAGGTCATTATCACCTCTGACAATCCCCGTTTTGAAGAGCCGCAGGAAATCATCAATGATATGCTGGCAGGGCTGACTAAAGAGGATATGCGTAAAGTGATAAGCATAGCCGACCGTAAAGAAGCGATCCGTACAGCTTGTATGCTGGCCCAAGCTAAGGATGTCATTTTAGTTGCCGGGAAAGGACACGAAAATTATCAGGAAATCAAAGGTATAAAGCACCATTTCGACGATAAAGAAGTATTAAGAGATATTTTTGCTAATGAATAAACCAACCAAAAGATGTTATATTATTTATTTCAATATTTAGAAAAGTTCGATTTTCCCGGAGCCGGTATGTTCGGTTACGTTTCATTCCGTTCATTGATGGCAATCATTTTATCATTGTTGATCTCAGCTATCTTCGGTGAATATTTCATCAACCTGCTCAAACGTAAACAAATAACCGAAACCCAACGTGACGCATCTATAGACCCTTTTAATGTGAAAAAAGTTGGTGTGCCGACGATGGGAGGTATAATTATTATTGTCGCAATTCTCATACCTTGCCTTTTGTTGGGGAAGCTGCATAATATTTACATGATATTAATGTTGATTACCACCATTTGGCTGGGTACGTTAGGCTTTTTGGACGACTATATCAAGGTCTTCCGTAAAGACAAAGAAGGGTTGCACGGCAAATTCAAGATCATCGGCCAAGTAGGTTTGGGACTCATTGTGGGACTCACCTTATATTTAAGTCCGAGCGTGGTTATCCGTGAGAACGTAGAAATACAAAGAGGAGGAGAAATTGTGGAAGTGGTGCACAAGGAACAAGATCAGAAGTCCACCAAAACTACGATTCCTTTCTTCAAGAACAACAATTTGGATTATGCTGATTTCGTAGGTTTTCTGGGAGACAATGCCCAGGCTGTAGGTTGGATTATTTTCGTATTAGTTACCATCTTCGTAGTTACTGCCGTATCTAACGGTGCCAACCTGAATGACGGGATGGACGGGATGGCAGCCGGAAATTCTGCTATCATCGGTCTTACCTTGGGCATATTGGCATACGTATCCAGCCACATCGAATATGCAGGATACCTTAATATCATGTACATTCCCGGCAGTGAAGAACTGGTAATCTTTATCTGCTCCTTCATCGGCGCACTGATCGGTTTCCTTTGGTACAATGCTTTTCCCGCCCAAGTATTTATGGGCGATACCGGCAGCTTGACCATTGGTGGTATCATAGCGGTATTTGCAATCATCATTCATAAAGAGTTGCTTATACCTATTCTCTGTGGAATCTTCTTGGTAGAAAACCTTTCGGTCATTCTACAGGTGAGATATTTCAAAAGCGGAAAAAAGAAAGGACATTTGCAACGCGTATTCAAACGTGCCCCTATCCACGACCATTTCCGCACTACATTAGCACAGTTAGACCCCAATTGCAGTTATCTGTTCATGAAACCCAACAGCGTATTCCATGAGTCAAAAATCACGGTACGCTTCTGGATTGTCACCATCGTACTCGCTGCAATTACGATTATTACATTAAAGATAAGATAAACGAAGATTATGGCTAAAAGAATTGTCATACTAGGAGCCGGAGAAAGCGGTGCGGGAGCAGCCGTTCTGGCAAAGAAACAAGGTTTCGACACCTTCGTTTCAGACATGTCCACGATTAAGGACACATACAAAAACATGCTGAACGAGCGAGGCATCGAATGGGAAGAAGGCAAACATACCGAATCTCTCATTCTGAATGCGGATGAAGTAATCAAAAGTCCGGGTATTCCGAATGATGCCCCGATGATTCTTAAGTTAAAGTCACAAGGCACCCCTATCATCTCCGAAATAGAATTTGCGGGACGTTATACCAATGCCAAAATGATTTGCATTACAGGAAGTAATGGAAAAACAACAACTACTTCGCTGATTTATCATATCTTCAAGAAAGCAGGTATGAATGTGGGACTAGCCGGAAATATCGGCCAAAGTCTGGCATATCAGGTAGCAGAATGCAACTATGATTATTATGTGATCGAGTTAAGCAGTTTCCAATTGGACAACATGTACAAGTTCCATGCCAACATTGCCGTATTGATGAACATCACGCCGGATCATCTGGACCGTTACGACCACCAGATGCAAAACTATGTGGATGCCAAATTCCGCATTATCCAGAACCAGACCCCGGACGATGCCTTCATCTTCTGGAACGATGACCCCATCATCCAGCGTGAATTACACAAATATGGCATTCATGGCCATTACTACCCTTTTGCCGAAAGGAAAGAGGAAGGAACCGCCGCATATGTGGAACAGGACAAGGTTTATTTTACAGAACCAATCGCTTTCAACATGGAACAGGAGGAACTGGCGCTGACCGGAACCCATAATCTGTTCAACTCCATGGCGGCCGGTATCTCTGCCAACCTGGCGGGTATCCGCAAAGAGTGTATCCGCGAGGCCTTGGGTGATTTCAAGGGAGTGGAACACCGCCTTGAAAAAGTCTGCCGGGTAAGAGGGGTGGATTATATCAATGACTCCAAGGCTACCAATGTGAATTCCTGCTGGTATGCTTTGCAAAGCATGAAAACCAAAACCATCCTGATATTAGGCGGGAAAGACAAAGGCAACGACTATAACGAAATTGCCGACTTGGTAAAAGAAAAATGTACCGGATTGATCTACATGGGATTGCACAATGAGAAATTGCATGATTTCTTTGACAAGTTCGGCCTGCCTGTAGCCGATGTACAAAGCATGAAGGATGCCGTAGACGCTGCTTACCGGATGGCCAAGAAAGGCGAAACCGTATTATTAAGTCCATGCTGCGCCAGCTTCGACCTTTTCAAAAGTTACGAAGACCGTGGCGAGCAGTTCAAGGAATGTGTAAGAAACCTGTAATATAGTATTAAGGTATATAGATAATGGATCTGATAAAAGACTTGTTCAAGGGCGACAAAGTAATCTGGATTATTTTCCTGTTTCTTTGTCTGATCTCTATCGTCGAGGTATTTAGTGCCGCCAGCACGCTTACCTACAAAAGTGGGGATCATTGGGGACCTATCACCCAGCACAGTGTCATCCTGATGGTAGGTGTGTGCATTGTGGTACTGGTACATAACATTCCCTACAAATATTTCCGTGTGTTTCCCGTCTTCCTGCTACCCCTATCGACATTATTGCTGATATTTGTAATGGGTATGGGATTGATTACCGGAGACCGTGTCAATGGTGCAGCCCGTTGGATGACTTTCTTCGGTATCCAGTTCCAGCCTTCCGAACTGGCAAAAATGGCCGTGATTATTGTCACCGCATTTATTCTATCCAAGTTTCAGGAAGAAGACAATGCCAATCCGAAAGCATTTAAATATATCATGTGGATCACCGGAATTGTTTTCATTCTGATTGCTCCCGAAAACGGCTCTACCGCAGCACTGCTTTTCGGAGTAGTCTTTTTAATGATGGTGATCGGCCGGGTACCCTGGAAGCAATTGGCCAAGTTAATGGGAATAGCCGGAGTTATGGTGGCTTTTTTTGTAGGCATAGTGATGATTATGCCCACACACAAACTGAACAAAGTCCCCATGATGCACCGTGTAGAAACCTGGCAGAACCGTATAAAAGGCTTCTTTGAGGACAAAGAAGCCGTTCCCGCCGCCAAATATGATATAGACAAGGACGCCCAGATAGCACACGCCAATATTGCTATCGCCTCCAGCAACATCATAGGAAAGATGCCGGGTAACAGTGTGCAGCGGGATTTCCTGTCACAAGCATTCTCGGACTTCATCTTTGCTATAATCATAGAAGAGCTGGGGTTGCTGGGAGGCGCCTTTGTAGTGATTCTCTACATCTGGCTGTTGATGCGGGCGGGTAAAATAGCCCGAAGAAGTGAAAAAAGTTTTCCAGCCTTTCTGGTGATGGGCATCGCCCTGTTGCTGGTATCTCAGGCGATGCTTAACATGATGGTGGCCGTAGGTCTGTTCCCCGTCACCGGACAACCCCTGCCGCTTATCAGCAAAGGAGGAACCTCTACACTCATCAACTGCGCCTACATCGGTATGATATTAAGTGTCAGCCGCTACGTGGCTGAGAAAGAAGAGCAGAAAGCCGCCGAGCAACAAGCACAGAAAGAAGCCGAACTGGCAGCCAAGACCGAACGGCATCAGGAAATGGTAGCTGCCATGCAGGAAGCCATTACCACACTTCCGTCGGGTGACAATGCCACCACTTCCCTCCCGCCGGAGGAGAACTCGCTGCCCGATGACTTGAAGGCAATGCTGAATGCAGCCGGGAAGCGGGAGCCGGAAGAAGAAATATAATATAAACCATTCATTTTAAAAGTATTATTTATACTTTTGCGAATAATTCGACTAAAAAGGAATTATGGAAGAAAATTTAAGAATCATCATCAGCGGAGGAGGAACCGGGGGACACATTTTCCCCGCAGTCTCTATTGCCAACGCCATCAAGGAACAACATCCCGAAGCGGAAATCCTGTTCGTAGGCGCTGAAGGCAGAATGGAGATGCAACGCGTTCCTGCTGCCGGATACCCTATAAAAGGATTACCTGTTGCCGGATTCGACCGTAAGAACTTATTGAAAAATGTTTCGGTTCTTTTCAAATTGGTCAAAAGCCAGCTATTGGCACGTAAAATCATCAAGGATTTCAAGCCACATGCAGCAGTAGGTGTAGGCGGATATGCCAGCGGTCCTACTTTGAAAATGGCCGGGATGATGGGTATTCCGACACTGATACAAGAGCAGAACTCTTATGCCGGAGTAACCAACAAACTATTGGCAAAGAAAGCCTGCAAAATATGCGTGGCATACGACGGCATGGAACGTTTCTTTGAAAAAGACAAGATTATCCTGACCGGAAACCCTGTCCGCCAAGGACTGCGCAACCATCACATCAGCCGTGAAGAGGCTATCCGTTCCTTCGGGCTGGACCCATCCAAGAAAACAATCCTGATTGTAGGAGGAAGCTTGGGAGCACGCACCATCAACAACTGCGTGATGGAAGGTTTGGACAAGATTAAAGCATCCGGCGCGCAGTTTATCTGGCAAACCGGGAAAATATATATCGGCGAAGCACGTGCCGCAGTAGCCCAGGCCGGTGAGTTACCAATGCTCCACGTAACCGATTTTATCAGCGATATGGCCGCCGCATACAGTGCTGCCGATTTAATAATCAGCCGTGCCGGAGCAGGTTCCATCTCCGAGTTCTGTTTGTTGCAGAAACCCGTCATTCTGGTTCCGTCGCCTAATGTGGCCGAAGATCATCAGACCAAGAACGCACTGGCGCTGGTCAATAAAAACGCAGCACTCTATATCAAGGACGCCGCTGCCAAAGAAGCTCTGCTGGACAAAGCGGTTGAAACCGTGAAACAGCCGGAAACATTGAAAAGTTTAAGTACAAATATTGCTAAATTAGCCTTTACCGACTCAGCCAACGTTATTGCCCGGGAGGTATTCAAACTGGCTGATAAATACAGAAAAGAAAATGGACGTTAACACATTAAAATCAGTTTATTTCATCGGTGCCGGAGGTATCGGCATGAGCGCATTGGTACGCTACTTCCTGTCAAAAGGCAAGAAGGTAGGCGGATATGACCGTACGCCCAGTGAACTGACAGAAAAGCTGATAGAAGAAGGAGCAGCCATCCATTACGAAGAAAGCACGGAACTGATAACGGATGCATTCCGCGACCCGGCAACTACATTGGTTGTCTATACTCCGGCTGTCCCCGATACACATAAAGAGTTTACCTATTTCCGAGAAAACGGTTTCGAGATACATAAACGTTCGCAGGTATTGGGAATGCTTACCCATGCAGGAAAAGGACTTTGTGTAGCCGGCACTCACGGTAAGACCACCACTTCTACCATGACAGCCCATCTGTTACACCAATCCCATGTAGGATGCAACGCCTTTTTGGGAGGCATCTCAAAGAATTACGGCACCAACCTGCTGTTATCTGACAGCAGTGAATACATGGTTATTGAAGCCGACGAGTTCGACCGTTCTTTCCATTGGCTCTCGCCCTACATATCGGTGATTACCGCAACCGATCCCGACCATCTGGATATCTACGGAACCAAAGAGGCTTATCTGGAAAGCTTCCGCAAATATACCTCACTCATCCAGCCGGGAGGTGCATTGATTGTACGTAAAGGCATCGAGCTGCAACCGGCTTTGCAGAATGGTGTGAAACTGTACACCTATTCCCAAGAAGAGGGTGACTTTCATGCAGAGAATATCCGTATTGGGAACGGTGAGATTTTCTTTGATTACGTATCACCCTTGGGAAATATCCCCAATATACAGTTGGGTGTCCCCGTCAGCATCAACATTGAGAACGGGGTAGCCGCCATGGCTTTGGCGCAGATGAGCGGATTGACTGACGAAGAAATAAAGAGAGGTATGGCAAGTTTCCGCGGAGTAGACCGTCGTTTCGATTTCAAGATAAAGAACGACAAGGTGGTTTTCCTGAGCGACTATGCGCACCATCCTTCCGAGATAAAACAAAGCATACTCTCCATGCGTGCCCTCTATCGGGACAAGAAGCTGACGGCTGTTTTCCAGCCGCACCTCTACACACGTACCCGTGATTTCTACAAAGATTTCGCCGACAGCCTTTCCTTGTTGGACGAAGTCATCCTGGTAGATATCTATCCGGCACGCGAGCAACCCATCCCCGGCGTCACCAGCAAACTGATTTACGACCATCTGCGTCCGGGCATCGAGAAGAGCATGTGCAAGAAAGAAGAAATTCTAGACGTACTGAGCAAGAAAGATATAGAAGTATTAATCACCCTGGGCGCGGGCGACATAGATAACTATGTACCCCAAATCTGCGGATTACTGAATAAAAAATGATAAAGAAAATTCTCATACTCCTGTTTCTGTTGCTGATAACCGCCTACCTTATTGTAGCCGTTACCGCTTTCAACACCAAGCCTGCCGACCAGGTTTGCAAGGGTATGGAATTGATTATCAAGGACAGTATAGACCATGGTTTCATCAGCCAGAAAGGGATACTCCGCTTACTGAACGGTAAGAAGCTCTCCCCTGTGGGTAAGAAGATGGGCGACATCAACACCCGCCTGCTGGAAGAAGAACTCAGCCAACATCCCTTGATTGAAAATGTGGAATGTTACCGTACACCGGGATGCAAGATAGGTATCGAAGTGACACAGCGCCTCCCCATCCTCAGAGTGATGGCAAACAACGGAGACAACTATTATATTGACAATAAAGGAAAAATCATGCCGATACCCAACAGTTCGGCACACGTAGCTGTTGTTACAGGATACGTGGATCGTGATTTTGCCGTCAAGGAACTATATACCTTAGGAGTCTTTCTACAGGCCCATCCGCTATGGGATGCCCAGATAGAGCAGATCAACGTGACACAAGCCAAAGAACTGGAACTGGTTCCACGGGTTGGCGAACATATCATATTCTTAGGCAAGCCCGGAAATTATGAGGAAAAGTTCGAGAAACTAAAAACTTTTTATGAGAAAGGACTGAACCAAGTAGGCTGGAACAAGTACAGCCGCATCAGTCTGGAATTTAATAATCAGATTATTTGTACTAAAAAAGAGAAGTAAGATATGGCAGCAACAGATTTTATAGTAGCAATAGAACTGGGATCCTCCAAGATCACAGGTATTGCAGGAAAGAAACATGCGGACGGAAGCATACAAGTGCTGGCCCTCGCCAGCGAAAACTCTTCGGATTTTATCCGTAAGGGAGTGATTTACAATCTGGACAAAACCGCACAAAGCCTTACTTCGATTATCAAGAAACTGGAATCGACATTAAAGGCTTCTATCGGAAAGGTCTATGTAGGTATCGGAGGACAATCTCTACGCACCATCCGTAATACGGAGGTACGTCATCTGGAAGAAGAAACCAAAATTTCACAGGAACTGATTGACTCCATCATGGACAGCAACCGCGAAGTCCCCATCATAGACCAGGAAATACTGGAAGTGGCCCCCCAGGAATATAAAGTAGGCATCAACCTGCTGGCCGATCCTGTAGGAGTTCCCAGCGATCATATAGAAGGGCGTTTCCTTAATATCATCGCCCGCAGCAGCGTGAAGCAGAACATTGACAAATGTTTCAAACAGGCAGGAATCGAAATAGCCGACTACATCATCTCACCGTTGGCTCTGGCCAATGCCGTACTGACCAACAGTGAAAAACGTTCGGGCTGCATGTTCATCGACTTTGGCGCAGATACGACTACCGTATCTGTCTACAAAAACAACATACTCCGCCATTTGGCAGTCATCCCACTGGGAGGAAGCAACATCACCAAAGACATTTGCAGCCAGCAGATTGAAGAGGAAGATGCCGAAGAACTGAAAAAGAAATACGGCAATGCCTATGCCGACAAGTCGGAAGACGGAGATGACAACCCTACCTACTCGCTGGACGGGAAATGCAGTATTGAGTCACACTTACTGGAAGACATCGTAGAAGCGCGTGTCAATGAGATACTGGCCAATGTATGGAACCAGATTGTTCTTTCGGGATATGAAGACAAACTGCTGGCAGGAGCTATCATTACCGGCGGTGCCGCCAATCTAAAGAATATGGAGGAAGCATTCAGCAACCGTACCAAAGTAGAAAAGGTAAGAATGGCCAAAGAAAGCCAGCTAAGCCTGAAAGGTGGCATGATGGAACTGAAAAAAGATGGTACATGCAATACAATCATCGCTTTGCTAGGAGCCGGGAAAGAGAACTGTTACCGCCCGGAACGTCCTATCCAAGTACCTCTCTTCGATGAAAGCGGCGAGAATGTGGAAGACAAAAGGAAAAGAGAGAAAGAAGAAGCAGCCAGAATAGCAGCGGCAGCCAAGAAAGCAGAGGAAGAGGAGAAGCTGCGAAAAGCCACTTGCGAGAGCCTGATAAGAAACGCAAAAGAGCTGAAAGAGGCAGGCAAATACAAAAATGCCTTGTCGCAACTGGCCAAAGCACGCGATCTGGGAGTGGCAGAAGCTTTGAACCAAATACGCGACCTGGAAAAAGAAATCAAGAGTTTGAAAGAAGCCAACAGTCCGATCAAACGGCTGACCGACTTGTTTGGAAGGATTCTGGAAGAATAATAACGAATTACATCACCTTAATATAATATAGAAGATTATGTCTGATGAAACTATAATGCCATTCGATTTCCCGGCAGAAAACCCGACTATCATTAAAGTAATCGGTGTGGGAGGTGGCGGCGGCAATGCCGTAAATCACATGTATAAAGAAGGTATACACGATGTAACATTTGTTGTGTGCAACACAGATAACCAAGCGTTGGCCGAATCCCCCGTTCCCGTGAAGTTGCAACTGGGAAAAGAAGGATTAGGAGCCGGAAACCGCCCGGAGCGTGCACGTGAAGCAGCCGAAGAAAGTATAGAAGACGTAAAAGGAATGTTGAACGACGGCTGTAAAATGGTATTTATCACTGCCGGAATGGGAGGAGGTACCGGAACCGGTGCGGCTCCGATCATTGCCAAGACAGCCAAAGATATGGATATCCTCACCGTAGGTATTGTCACCATTCCGTTCCTTTTTGAAGGAAACCGGAAGATTGACCAGGCACTGGACGGCGTGGAGAAAATGAGCCAGCATGTAGATGCCCTGCTGGTGATCAACAATGAACGTCTGCGTGATATTTATTCGGACTTCAGCGTGATGAACGCTTTCGGCAAAGCGGATGACACTTTATCCATAGCAGCCAAGAGTATTGCCGAGATTATCACTATCCGCGGTACCATCAACCTGGACTTCAATGACGTGAAAACAGTACTAAAAGATGGTGGGGTAGCCATTATGAGTACGGGATACGGCAAAGGGGAAAGCCGCGTGAGCCAAGCTATCAATGATGCGCTCCATTCCCCGCTGCTGAACAACAACGATATCTTCAACTCAAAGAAGATCCTGTTCAACATCTCTTTCAGCACCAAGAGCGAGTTGATGATGGAAGAGATGAATGAGGTTCATGACTTCATGAGCAAATTCGGCAAAGACGTGGAAACCAAATGGGGGCTCTATATCGACGAATCGCTGGAAGAACAGGTGAAGTTCACCGTACTTGCCACCGGCTTCGGCATCAAGGATGTACCGGGCATGGACAACATGATGAACAAACGCACCATCGAGGAACAAAAGAAACTGGAAGAACTGGAAGAAGAGGAACAGCGCAAGGATGAACGTCGTGGAGATTACTACGGCAAAGACACCTTCAAGAACAGCAATAAGAAGAAACGCCATAACATTTACATCTTCAGCCTGGAGGATCTGGACAATGATGACATTATCAGTATGGTGGAAACGACCCCTACTTTCCAACGTACCAAAACTGTGTTGGAAAGTATCCAGTCTAAAGCAATAGCCGAAGAAGAGGAAACATTCAATAACGATGCCGAAAACGGCGGAATAACGATCACATTTTAACAACTAAAATAGAAAAGAACCATGGATTTATTTGACGTAATCAGCAACGATATCAAAGAGGCTATGAAAGCCAAGGACAAAGTGAAACTGGAAACTTTGCGTAATGTGAAAAAATTCTTCCTTGAAGCAAAGACAGCACCGGGCGCCAACGACACTTTGACGGATGACGCTGCATTGAAAATCATGCAGAAACTGGTAAAACAAGGGAAAGATTCAGCCGCCATTTACCAAGGTCAGGGCCGCGCCGACTTGGCTGAAGCCGAACTGGCCCAAGTGGCAGTGCTTGAAGCCTATCTGCCCAAACAAATGAGTAACGAAGAACTGGAAGCCGCTTTGAAAGAAATAATTGCAGAAGTGGGTGCCGCCGGTCCTCAGGATATGGGTAAAGTCATGGGTGTCGCCACCAAAAAGTTGGCAGGCAAAGCCGAAGGACGTGCCATCTCGGCTAAAGTGAAAGAATTACTGGGATAATACTCCGGCAATCCATATTCGAGAAACGAAACTTCTGCCCCGATTCATCTTTACGGGCAGAAGTTTCGTTTTTTATAAAATCAGTAAGAAGCAAACGTATGCAGTACCCTATCCAGCTTCCCGTTTATCATTCTCACTTCACCAATACCCTGGAATTCAAAGTATCCTTCAGTGTGTTCAGCCACAATAAAAAACTGATATACAGCGCATAAGGCTGACAGTAGTTCCTTCAGTGCGCTGTCAGTACCTTCAGCCGCCGCAACACCCGCACCGGACCGATGTCCTTGACCATCATGCTAAAGGACAAGAATGAGTCATACAATATCGTGGTCAAAAGATTGCACCTGCTTTCCATCTTAACTTTCAAGACAGGAAGAATACTCATTTGCTTCCGTAAGCATTCGGCCTCGTGCGTGTTTCTCTCCAAGTTATAATAAAGTCAAAAGCC
>OKVE01000662.1_pt1 | contig 12469 bp, 25 predicted proteins | sample 1604781 | NCBI WGS metagenome assembly OKVE01 (sample SAMN01760918, study PRJEB22395) | human gut metagenome
AATTTCAATATCTTTTAAATTTATCACAATGTGGTCAACTATTGTTCCATCAGCTATAGAAGACTGTCCGTAACTTACTATATCTTCTTTTGAAATATAATCGTTTTCTAATAGATAGTTAGCCATTTGACTTGACATTGATACAGATGTAGCACCCGTATCGAAAATAAATTTCATTCGCGCTCCATTTACTATACATGGAATTTTATAAACACCATTATTTTCTTCCATGTTTATAATTGTCTGGCTAAACAATGAAGTCCAACAAAGACAAAGTAAAACGATAAAAATTGTTCTTTTCATTTCCTCCCCTCCATTAACACCTGTATCAGCCTTTCCTTCTCTGCTACTAAATCCTCCAAGTGCTTTATACGTTCCTGCAATAAAGCCGTTTCACCACCAGCTACGACATGGCTGTTGTTGTTCCCACTCACAGCTACAGATCCATCACCGTTTGCCGTTGCTGAATTGTTTGTTTTCAGCATATCACCTTCTCCGTTCCCAAGCAACCAATCACCTGATATACCTTCGCACTTTGAATATATCAGTTCAGCGTCAAAAGTATTACGAGCCGTCCACGTGTTAATCGTTTGAGGCTTAACACCGTCTATGCAGGTTGAGTATTTCCTGTTCAACATGAAGCTCATCGTGCTTGCCAGCGAGCGTACTGATGTGTACCGTGAAGCCGGATAATCCTTTGTGTCACCCACCTTCATTTGCTCAAATTCGCTTGTAAACGTCTGTTTTTTCGGCATTTTCTTCTTGTTTTTACTTTTTATATTTAACTTTATGGTGCAAAGATAAGCAATACGCGAATATAAACAAAGCAAAATGCGAATTATTTTATCCTCGAATTGAAATTTTAACATACTCAATATGGAAAAGTCAGAAATGCTTGAATGTATAATTAACTATTATACAGATGGGAACAAAGCTCGTTTTGCAGCGATAGACCGTGAGCGGCGTATCGTCACTGTTACACGTGTTCAATAACCGATTAAATCATTTCACTATGGATAAGATATTCATAATTACTCAACTGATTATCGCAGCAGTGATTTTCCTCTGCGTTATCGCCAGTGTTGTAGGTCACATCGTACTGGGCCACATCACTTCTATTTTCGGCTTCATAGTAAGCGTTGTGTTTATTTACCTGTCATGGGTGCTGCTCCGATTGTCCTACAAGGAGTTGCGCGAAACTCGATAAAGCTATGCTAACCCTCGATTTCACCGATAAGTCAGTATCCTACGCAACCTTTGTCCGCGACGTGGCTTCCGAGGTTGTCCGCCAGCTCAAAGAGCAGCGCGACGAACCTGAAATGATTAGCCAAAACAAGGCATACGCCATGTTCGGGCGCGGCAATGTGGACCGTTGGCGCAGGCAAGGGAAAATACATCCCTGCAAGCGTCCGGGCAAGGTTGAATACTTCGTTGCCGAATTGAGGAAAGTACAACGCATCCAACAAGACTATTTTGATTTATAAACCTCATAAACTAACTAATTATGAACAATCAAGAAACATTAAACCAAGCACAAATCATCCAGTCGCTCAAAGCCTCTGACGTGATACGCAATGACTATGTGCGCCAGCAGTTCATCAACGTTTACAACGCCATTTGGAAAGAAGGGGGCGAGGGAGCGTATGAACGCGAGGCCATGTACTTCAACAACCAGCTGCGCGGCAGTGAAAAACTGCGCAAGTGTACGGGTATGTCCGTTTTCTTTGCCTTCATCGACCTTGCCGTGCGTGGCCTCACGCTGGAGCCGGGCGCACAGGCTTTGTGCTACCTCTTGCCGAGAAGCTATTGCATTGGCAAGAACGCACAGGGGCAGGACCTCTACGAGTCGCGCTGCAACCTTACAATCTCCGGCTACGGAGAACTGGTACTTCGTGCCAAGGCCGGGCAGATACAATATGCCGACAACCCTGTGATTGTCTACGAGGGCGATGAGTTCTCGTTCGGCGAGAAAGACGGGCGCAAGTACGTCAACTACTGTTGCCGCATACCCCGTCAGTCCGACCGCATCATCGCTTGTTTCCTGAAGATTACGCGCTGCGACGGCTCGGTGGACTACTCCGTGATGACTGAGGGCGACTGGAAACGCCTGTCCGATTTCTCCGGCAAGGCCAACCGCTATTGGGACAATGAGGCACACAGGTATGTGGAAAGGCCAAATCAACTTTACTCCTCGGCAGACGGACAGATAGACCCGGGCTTCCTGAAAGCCAAGTGCATTAAGCACGCCTTTAAGACTTACCCCAAGATAGCCATAGGCAAGGGTACGCAGCTCGAAAGTGATGTGATTGGCAATGACAACCAACCCGAAACCGGCTTCGACCCATACGGAGGAATGGCGGACAATGCCGAAAACCCGGTGCCGAAAGCGGAACAGACATTCGCCCCTGCACCCGACCTCTCGGCAGGTGTCACGATAGACCCGGCAGCTGGAGGAAACAATGATGATACGTTCTAAGCCATGCCTCCTAAGCCATGCAAAAGCTGCCCCAAGAGCCACTACGGTATCAACGGGCTGTACTGCGACAAGTTTCACCGATATATTCACTATGCGGACACCGTACAATGTGAGCCGCAACAACAATTACCCGATATGAACAACAACGAATTATCAATCATCCGGCCTGAAAACATGAAAGAAATAGTGATGGCCGCTCCCGGTTCTTATGAAGTCAACCGCAAGTCGCGCGACAACTGCGTGAACTTCGGACAAAACATACTACACACCATACAGCAGCAGGGCATGAATGACGACCTCGACCGTCAGGCGGCAACATTCATCGAAAAGGCACGGCGCACGGTGAAAGCCATGAACGAACGCCGCTCGCCTGTCACCAAGCTGTTCGACCAAGTACGCACGGCATTCACCACCATTGAGAATGAAATCGACCCCTCTAAGTCCGGCACCATTGGTTACCAGCTCCAGCAACTGCGCAATCAGTACGCCGCAAAGAAGCGTGCCGAGGAGGAAAAACGGCAGCGCGAAGAAATGGCACGCCGTCAGGCGGAAGAGGCCGCACGCAAGTTCCGTATGGACGTGGAGGACGATTTCAAGCAGAAGTTCCAAGACTTGGTAAATTCCACGCTCAACAAGATAACCGAGGTTGACAACAACTTGACGCTCGAAAACTACGACAACTCATTGGCTTTGCTCCGACAGATTAAGGCTACCACAGAGGATTGTGTCCCTGCATGGATTGAAACGCTGCACACCTCGCGTCTTATACCGATGGGCATTAAGGTGGCCGATGTGGAAAAGGAAATCAAGCAGAAACTCTGCAAGCAGTTCTGCGACCAGTACCTATCCGAAGTGGGCGATACGGTGGACTACACCATAGACCGCCTCCCATCCAAGAAAGCCAACCTTGAACGCATGGCAAAGGCCAACGCAGAGGAAGCTGCACGCATCAAGGCCGAAATGGAAGCGCGGCAGAAAGCCGAGGCGGAACGGATGGAGAAAGAACGTGCCGCACGCGAGGCCGAGGAAAAGCGCAAGGCCGAAATGGAGCGTGGTGCTGCGGAAATGTCCTCGCTGTTCAACGCTCAGGCTACTATGGCCGGTTACCAGACAAAGACAAAAGTAACCAAGAAAATTAACCTGCTCAATCCCGAAGGCATTATGCCTGTAATCGCCTTATGGTGGAGCAAGGAGGGTTGCACACTTACGGTTGAGGAACTTTCCAAGATGTTCAAGAAGCAAATCACGTTCTGCGAGAAGCTGGCCAACAAGGAGGACATCTTCGTGAATGACGAGAGTGTGGAATATGTGGACGAAGTAAAGGCAAAATAATCATGGCTAATCACAATCCCGATGAATACTATAACCGCACGGAGGTATCGAACTCCGACCTCACGGCCTTGCGTGACATCATCCACCCACGCCCACAGTTTGGCGACCGTGAGGCGGCATTCCGCTTCGGCACGCTGGTGGACGCAATCATCACCGAACCTGCGCGTGTCGATTACTACCGCTACATGGTGGATGACGTGCAATACACCGACGACGAGTTTCTTCACGCCAAGGAGATGCAACGCTCGCTCCGCATGGAGGCACGCCACGACCAGTTTCTTGCCAAGGTGCTGGAATTGGCGGACACGCAACGCTTCATGGTGAACCACGGCCAGGAGTTCACCTACTGCGAATATCCTTTCCACCTCGATACTCGCTGCAAGTGGGATTGGTATCTGACGGCCTTCGGCTTCGGTGGCGACCTGAAAACCACCTTCGCCAGTTCGCAACAGGAGTTCGACGAGGCGGTGGACTTCTTTGACTGGGACCGCAGCCGCGCATGGTACATGGACATCGCGCACAGCGACCGCGACTTCATCTATGCCATATCGAAGAAGAACTGCAAGGTGTTCAAGAAGTTCATCAACCGTGGCGATGAGATATACAACCGTGGCCGGGAGAAGTACGAGGAACTGGCATTCCAGTGGTGGCTCTTAACCCCTAAAACCGCATAGCACTATGGACATCTATTGCCGCGTAACTCCTTACGGTCTTGTGCCGCTCTACGACAGCGACCACGACTTGAAGCAGCGTCTGCGTATCGGCTCCACCGTCCGTTGTCGCATAAGCCAGCCGCGCAACTATGAGTTTCATAAGAAGTTCTTTGCACTCGTCCGCCTGACTTACGACAACCTCCCTCTACCGCTCGTCGAGCGGTGGCGAATTCGCAGCGTGGACGATATGCTGCGCCGCTTCAAGCGCGACCTCGGCTATTTCACAGCTACAGTCAACGACCGTGGTGAACGTGAGATTGAGTACAAGAGCATATCGTTCGCGGCAATGGATGAAGAAGAGTTTGAGCGGTTCTATACCGACTGCGTGAACCTCGTGCTTGACAAGTATATTACCGGAATTGACCGGGACGACCTGATAAATGAAGTTGAACATTTCAAATAGTTAAGATTATGCTTAGAAATCCAAGAGTAGGTCAGTGCTATTACGCGCCGCGTGGACGTGGCTTCCGCATCTACCGTTACGATAGCGTTACCGCCACAACGTCCACTGCGTCGCCAGTACCTGACGAACCGATATACTTCGACCGCGAGGAAGCTCGCAAACGTGTTTACCAATTAAACGGATGGAACTTTAACAAGAGGAAAAACAACAATGAACAACCTGCAAACTCATCTGCGCGTTAAGCCTTATCCCTACCAGCAGGACGGCATAGTCTACGGACTGACACATAAGCGGCTGATTATAGGAGATGAGCCGGGCTTGGGCAAAACATTGCAAAGCATTGGCATTGTGGATACTGCTGGAGCATACCCCTGTCTCGTTATCTGTCCGTCGTCGTTGAAGATTAACTGGCAGCGTGAGTTCGAGAAGTTCACCGACAAGTCTGCACTTGTTCTTGACAACTCCGTGCGCACTACATGGCCTTACCTACTCAAAATGGGTATGCACCATGTTGCCATTGTGAACTACGAAAGTCTGCGCAAGTATTTCGTGTGGGATATAAAAGGCGGCAAGTCCTTCCGCTTGAAGGATGTGGTGTTCTGTCCGCAGATAAGGATGTTCCGCAGCGTCATCATTGACGAGAGCCACCGTGTGAAAGACCCGTCGGCACAACAGACAATCTTCACCAAGGGGATCACGACAGGCAAGGAATGGATTATTCTCCTGTCCGGTACGCCCGTGGTTAACCGCCCCGAGGACTTGGTGGCGCAGCTCTCCATCATGGGCAGGTTGCAGGAGTTCGGCGGACGAACCAAGTTCATGGCCGACTATTGCACCGACCCCAAGGACAAAAAGGCGGAACCGGCCGTGCCTCTGTCAGTGTTGAGCAACCAGTTGTATGCCAACTGCATGATACGCCGCGAGAAAGCCAAGGTGCTGCCGCAGCTTCCCGACAAGACGCGCGTTGACCTCTATGTGGACATCAGCAACGCACCCGAATACAACCTTGCAGCCGCCGACCTTGCCGAATACCTGCGGCAATATACCGAGTGTACCGATTGGGAGATACGCCGCAAAATGCGCATGGAAGCTCTTGTGCGTTTCATGACGTTGCGCCAGCTCGCCACGCTGGGCAAGGTAGCACAGGCGGTGGATTTCATACGCACGTTCCTTGACAGCGGAAAGAAGCTCATTGTCTTTTGCTCGCTCCACGAGGTGGTTGATGCGCTGTGCAAGGCATTTCCGCGTGCCGTTACCGTTACAGGGCGCGACAGTGCGGCCTCCAAACAGGCGGCTGTGGACAGCTTTCAGAACGACCCCGATGTGCAGCTCATCGTCTGCTCCATCAAGGCAGCAGGTGTTGGCCTCACGCTCACCGCTTCGTCGTCGGTGGCTTTTCTCGAACTGCCGTGGACATTTTGTGATTGCTGCCAGTGTGAGGACCGTGCACACCGCATAGGACAGAAGGACAACGTAACGTGTTATTATCTTCTTGCAAAGGGTACTATTGACAGTATAGTTTATAAGTTGATACAGGACAAAAAGAATGTAGCCAATCAGATTATGAACTCAGATGATAATATACCTACAGACGAAATTTATTTTGAACAACTGGTAAATCTGTTTTCAAATGGAACAATGGAGAGAAATTAAAGGTTATGAAGGCCGCTATGAAGTTTCTGACTGTGGCAATGTCCGTTCGTTAGTATTCTATTCTTCAAAAGTTGGCGAATACATGAAGCGTAAAACCCCACGGCTATTACGTCAGCAAGTTACCCATGATGGATATATGAGGGTTGCACTCTCAAAAGAGAGCAAGATGAAACATATTACTGTACATCGTTTGGTTGCAATGGCATTTTTGTCAAATCCCAATAATTACCCTGCGGTAAATCACAAGGATGAAAACACGACAAACAATCATGTTGAAAATTTGGAATGGTGCACAAACAAGTACAATTCTAATTTCGGCACACTTCCACAAAGAATTTCAACACGTTTGTACGAACATCATCATTTGGCAAAACCAGTGGTTCAAATGTCTTTAAGTGGTGAAGTGATTGCAACATATCCATCAACGCGCGAAGCTGCACGTACTGTTGGTATCAGGTGCGAGAATATTGTACGGTGCTGTAAAGGGAAATATCATCAGGCTGCCGGTTATAAATGGAAATACGGTTAAGCCTATGGAAGTATGCAAGACGGATATTCGCAACATCATCCGCTATTTGGATGACGCGGCCAAGTTATACGACACCCATCGTGGCCAACGCTATGTATGCCGGGCATGGGTGATAAGAAGATTGATTGAAAAGTTAAAGCGTAAACTCAAAAAAGATGAAGAAAATGACCAAACAACAACTCATTGAGCAAATTTCGGAGCGTACAGGGTTACGCCGTTCCGAGTCAAAGAAAGCGGTTGAGGGAGCTATGCAAGTCATATCGCAGGCTCTTGCTTCCGGCGAGAATGTTTACCTCCGTGGCTTCGGCACATTCGCTGTCCGCAATGTTGGAGAAAGAAAGGCGCGCATCGTGGCCACTGGTGCCGAGTGCATCGTTCCTGCCCACCGCACGGTGAAATTCAAAGTGAGTGAAGAACTTAAAAACGCATTGAACAAATGAAAAAGTACATCGGAACAAAAGAAATTCAGGCCGAACCAATGACAATGGGCGATGCCTATCGCCGGGGATTGCTTCATGCCGGACGTGTCCCCAACGAAAGTGAGAAGTCAAAAGCCGGTTATTACGTCAAGTACGACAACGGCTATGAAAGCTGGTCCCCTGCCGACGTGTTTGAGAAAGTCTACCGCGTGACAGACACTTTCCTTGACCGTCTGCGCATTGAGCGTGACGACCTTTCCCTTCGATACAACAAGGCGCAGGATTTCTATTACTCTCCCAAGTTTAAGGAACTGCTTTGGCCGGATGAACAACAGGCTTTTGAAACGCAGCTTGACCTGATGCGCAAATACCTTGCAGTTCTTGATGCGAGAATACAATATGCCGAAAACAAACCTAATACTTGCAACGCATGAAACTATTTGAATGTGGCATCCGCTACGAGAAAACATTAGAAAATGGGATGCAGAAGAAAGTGACGGAGCTGTATATCGTAGATGCGCTCTCGTTTACCGAGGCCGAAAGCCGTATCATCGGCGAAATGTCCTGCTTCATCAGCGGCGAGTTCGATGTGGTGTCCGAGAAGATAACAAACTATTCTGAACTTATCAGCACCGACAGTGCGGAGGCCGACAAGTGGTATAAGGTCAAGATTAACCTTATCACGCTCGATGAGAAAACAATGTCCGAGAAAAAACAGCCTCTTTACCTGCTTGTTCAGGCTCACGACATAGACGATGCACGCAGCCGCCTTAACGAACACATGAAAGGTACTATGTCCGATTGGGTTTGTGAAGCCGTGCAGGAAACAAAAATCATGGATGTGTTCCTGTATGCACCTGACGCTCCTCACAAGAAGGCACAGACTTACGAAGATAAGGCTGTTCAGGAAGCAGCCGATGCCGTCGCAAGTTCTCCAAGCTGCCAGCGTGCCGCCAAACGTTTCATCGACAGCATTCCCGACGGACAGAAGGTTACCATCAGTGCCACCGGCTGCAAAGACGTGGTGATAGACAAGACGCACGATCATGAGAAAGTCCAAGATGACGCTTGATGAAATGCTTGCAAAGGCCAACGCCAAAACACCGCGAAAAGCACCCTCAGACGAGGAACACAGGTTACAAGAGGTCTGTGTGAGGTGGTTCAACCTCAAATATCCTCATCTTCGGGGGCGGCTTTTCGCCGTGCCGAACGGCGGACGGCGCGACGCTGTAACAGGCGCGAAGCTCAAGGCCGAGGGCGTGGTGGCCGGGGTGTCCGACCTTATCCTGCTCAAAAGTACGCATCGGTTTGGTGCGTTGCTTATCGAGATGAAAACGCCCAAAGGTAGGCAAAGCGAACATCAGCGTTGGTGGCAGTCGGTTATCTGCGATAAAGATGAATACAAATATGTAGTTTGCCGCTCCCTCGATGATTTCATTCGGGAGGTGCGCTGCTACCTAAATGACAGTAAATGAATATGGCACGTACCGCAAAGCAAGGTTTGGGATATTTCCCTTTCGACATAGATTTCTTTCAGGACTTGCGCATTAGGAAACTTATCAAGTATCAAGGTGGCAAGGCCGTTACCGTATATGCTCTCCTGCTATGTATTATCTACAAGGATGGGTACTACATCAGGTGGGATGAAGAGCTGCCCTTCATAATCTCGGAACAGACTGGGTATGATGAGGCGTATATACGCGAGGTCATCCAGTGCTGCCTGAACATCGGGTTGTTTGCTAAGGATTTATTCAAGTCTGACGGGGTGCTTACCTCGAAAGGAATACAGGTAAGGTATATGAATATCAACCGTCTTTGCAAGCGCGTGGCAACCGTTACGGTCTATAATCTTATCACGGATGACACCGGCACCGATAAACCGTCAACAGGAACCTCACGGAAAGGAACGGCGAAAAAGCGCACAGCCGCCAAAAAGCCGAAAGAACCTCCGTTACCGCCTTATCAGCCTTATACGCTCACGCTTGACGAGGAAATCGAAGCATTGAAGAATGAAACGGCTTGGCTCGACCAGCTTCAGGTGCTTCACCACATGGATGTGGAGGAACTTTGCAAAAGACTTGACGAGTTCAGGTTGCATTGCGCTTCTGATGGGAAAGAAAGGCACGAAAGCCTTTCCGATGCAAAACAGCATTTTAATAACTGGCTGCGCATAGTGGCCGGTAAAAAACAGAATGAAGATGTTACAATTCGGACAGAAAGAAATAAACGCAGAGGAAATCTTCTCCGCGCTGATGAAGAGAAAACGTATGGTGGAACGTTTTAGGTTTCCATACACACCACGGCAGATGTACGACCTCCTGCTGGCTGCTTGCCGGGCGGAAGTGGCTTTGCGCCACCGTGAGTTTGTAGCCTCCGACAGCTACCTGCGCCATATTGCCGATGTCGCGCGGTGGCTCACCGGTACGGACACCACCTTTGGCTTGTTCCTCTGCGGCAACCGTGGTAACGGTAAAACCACACTCGTAAAGGCCATGAAGTCGCTCTACAACTTGCTGCATTCCGATGAGGGATACACCTCACAGAACGACCGTTGGCCGCTCTTCGGCTTCGAGATTATCACGGCCAAGGAACTGGTGTTGCTGGCCAAGGCGTACAACAACCGCACACGTGACAATATGTCCGATGTAGGCCGTTACAAGCGGCTGCGCGATGTGGAGGTGCTGTGCATCGACGACCTTGGCACCGAGCCGCGCGAAAGCCTCAACTATGGCGATTACGTCAATGCGGCAATGGACATGATTTCCTACCGCTACGAGGAACAGTTCTGCACAATGGCCACAAGCAACCTTGCCGCCGACGAGATACGGGAGTATTATGACGAGCGTTTTGCCGACCGCTTCCGCGAAATGATGCAAATAGTGGACTTCGGAAACGAGCCGTCGTTTAGGACTATTAAAGGATGAAGTGCCACTACATCTACACCGAGGACGGCTTAAAGGTTCTCATACCGGGTTGTTGGTCTGTTGTCATGTCGGGCGACATCAGGGACTGTCCCTGCCGCGATGAAACCTTTGCTGCGTTTGAAAGTGAACGCTACAACAAGACGGTGAAAGCTCTACGTAAACAGGTTAAAGACCTCGAACAAGAGAACATTCAGCAAAACCGCATTATCAAGAACTTACTAAAGAAATTAAGAAAGAAACAATGAAAGTAGTCAAGATTAACAAGAAAGAATACGAGGTGATAAATGCTGTCGAAAATCCGTTTACGAAATTCGGCAAGTTCCGTGCAACAAGAGAACGTCATGGATTGAAAGTTCAAAGATGTTGTTTCAACTGTGGGCATAAGTTCAAGGATGATGAAGATATTTATCTTGCCATGTTCAAAGGAACGCTCAATCACTTTCTCTGTAAAAGCTGCAATAATATGGCTTTGGCAGATTTGAAGAAAGGAGGCAGACATGAATAGTAGGATTATCAGGTTCCGTGGCAGACGTTTAGACAATGGCGAATGGGCGTATGGTGACCTCGTCATTGACGACAGCGGTAATTGCGAAATCATCGACTACAAAAGCAACCGCGAAATCAGGCACGTTGTTGACGGCTCTACGATAGGACAATTTACAGGGCTTAAAGATGCACAGGGACAGGAAATCTACGAGGGCGACATCATAAGGTCAGACTGTAAGGTAGGAAGACCGGGCGATATGCCCATCCGCCATTTTATACGATACAATGATGAGCGTGCATCCTTTACAGCTGTACTCATTGACAGATTTATATTCACTGATTTGCAAACCGAATGTGCCGTTCCTCAAAAGTGGATAAGCAAATTTGGTAAGCGTGTTGCCGGGAACATTTACAGCAATTATATAACGAATAAAAAGAACGATAATGGATGACAACCTTATAATCAAAGAACTTCGCAATGAAGTTGAACTCCTGCAACACCAAATTGAGGGCTACCATAAACAGAACAAGGAACTGATACAGTTACTATTGAAATTTTACGACAATGACAAAAGAACAAATTGAAAAAGCAGCGTTACACAATGCCGTGGGTCGTTTCGATGAAGACGATGAAATACTGGACGTTTCCATTACGTCTTTTGCTGATGGTGTGAAGTGGGGCGTAAATGCTCCATGGAAGAATAACCTAAGCGAGTGTCAGACCTGCAAGCGATTGCTTGTCGAGTTTACAAATAACAACATCGCTCTGTACGATGATGTGCGTGAACTTAAAGGTATTGAGGACTTAGTATCTCGTTGGGCATATCTTGAGGACATCGTACCGAAAGGGCTGATGCAATGAAAAACTTAGTCTTTGATGTAATGCTGAAAGGTCGTTTTGTCTGTACGTTGAGCTATCAGTATTGTCCGTTGTTCCCGGTAAGCGATAAGGAATTGCACGACTTCGTGATAAGCAAACGACCTACATTGAAAAATAAACCATTTAACATCGTATTTTGATTATGGATAAAGAATTGATTGAAAATGCGGCTAATAGTTATGCAGGAATAGCAAGACCGTCATTCGTAAATGGAGAGTTTGACCGCAACGCAATAGCCGATGCTTTTGAGTATGGCGCACAGTGGCTCATTAACAATGTGTGGCGTGAAATTTCACCTAATGGTGAAGAATTGAAAAGAAATGTCCACGTAATTGCAAGGATTAAAAGAGGTTTCTGCATAGGCAGATTTGATGTTGTCGGTTATTTCCATGAATATATTGGATTTATAACGCAGTCAGGCATTGAATTTCCACTTTCAGATATTTTGGAATACGCTTATCTCGATGATATAACCCCGAAAAGAAAAGGATTATGAGACAAAATGTGTAAATTGGTTTTAGATAGAGGGAGCATTGCAGAATTTACTTCTGTATCAAATATTTTTATGGATGAATATATGCCTAGGGCCAACGGAGAGTTTATTAAGATTTATCTTCATTTGTTGCGCCTTGTTAACAGCAATAACGACATTGC
>OKVE01000669.1_pt1 | contig 12391 bp, 15 predicted proteins | sample 1604781 | NCBI WGS metagenome assembly OKVE01 (sample SAMN01760918, study PRJEB22395) | human gut metagenome
AATGCCGCCAATGCCATCAAGTCGAAACGTATTATCGAGCTGACCAACGGCGAGGCCGGTATAGAAACCAAAGAGAGAGTTTACCTGCTTGACTGGATGAATACCTACAAGGAGAACCAGGCCAAGCGTGGCAAAAAGGACGGTTATCAAATTGACATCACTATACGCATCTTAAAGGATTACGCGGGAGAACGTATGTTGATGGATCAAATAGACAAGACATTCTGCCAGAATTATCTTGACTACCTTCAGTCCGAATACCGTTCCAGAGGTAAACGAGTGTCGAATTACACACTGCATACTTATTACCGGGTATTGAACGGAGCCTTGAATGCGGCTGTCAGGGCCGAGATCATCAAGTCCAATCCTTTCACGAAAATCAGCAAGTCGGAAAAGATCCGTCTGCCTGAAAGCAAACGGTCATACATGACCATTGAAGAAGTGCGTGCATTGATCGCAACCCCGATGAAAAATGAATCCGTGAAAGGTGCCTATCTGTTCTCTTGTTTCTGCGGTCTGCGAATCAGTGATATAATCAAGTTGCAATGGAAAGATGTATTCGTTGACCGTGGACAATACCGTCTGTCGGTTTCCATGCAGAGAACCAAGGAACCGATTTATCTTCCGCTTTCCCCGGAAGCGTTGAAGTGGATGCCTGCGCGTGGAGACAAAACTCCTGATGACCATGTGTTTGACCTGCCGTCCCCAGCAATGGTCAATATTCTTATCAAACCATGGGCAAAAGCGGCGGGAATAAACAAGCGTTTTACATTCCATACGGCAAGACATACCACTTCTCCTTACACGTTGAAAACAAGTAATTTACAAAGAATATCAGCTTAACAGGTAACGATATAGTAACCAGCGGGCTTCTCTATTCTGCAATGTTCTGCACTAATCAAAAGAACGCTTTTCTTATTTGCAAAAGTAGTGTTTTTATCCCTTATTACCAAAGTTATTCTTCTGAAAAATAGAGAAAATCAAACATCTTTTCATTATTGCCATTAGTTGCTCATCTTGGTGATGAAAAATCAGTAGCACTGCACCCGCGTTTAAATTCATACTGTTCCTCAATTGTATTTAAGCTTTTCTGTTGACGGATTAGTCTGTTGGAAGGTTTGCCTGTCTGCCAGTGTGCCGGTAGGCAGGTAAGCTGGCGGGCCAGTCGGCAGGCAAGCAGGACGGCAGGCAGGTTGGAACGCGAGCTGGTTTGCAGGCCAGTGTGTGTATGTCCATACGCTTTTGTTTATTTATTGCTTCATTATTACATTGATAGCCAAATGTATTGTACCACAGATTTACATCATCCAAGCTCTACCCCTTAAAATCCGCACCCCATTGCTGATACTTTTATTTGAAGTTTTGCTGTTGTAAACCAGTACGACAGTACGACAGCAAAACGATAAATCAGCGTACCATTGAAACTATGTTGCAGCAAACCTGTATAGAATGAATTTTCTGAATGTTCGCTTCTGCCCGTCATCGTTTTTGCAAACCATTGGTTCCATGCGTTTGCAAACAAGCGAAGATGTATCTGCCTAAAATTGCATTTCTCTATTGGCATAAAGCTGATTTTGGCTGTAATTGGCACATATAGGCATCGAACTGACGCTATTGCCTGTATAGCAGAAGAAAGGAAACATAACTTTCATTCTCCGTATCCTCAAACTAAGGTTCAGACTTGTACACAGACTTATTCCCGTTCTTCTTTTGGGCAGTTTGGGCATCAGGAAACGATGCTTTGGGAGCCGTAATAACAGCACAATTTCCAATCCGTTTGCTGACAGATTTCTTGTGCTCTCAAAAGCACAGCAAGGTGTCCTTCGAGTTACCCGAAGGCTTTTCGGTTACTGCCGAAAAGTGGCAGCAGCAAGGTATGTTTCGAGTTACTCGAAACCTTTCGGGTTACTCCGAAAGCCTTGCCGCCGGGTTGCCTCTCCGAAGTCGGGCAACCTGTTCTAACCTTGTGGTGTTCTTGGTCTATTCCTTGTACTTTATGCCGTATAATCTTATCTTGTTGTACAGCGTGGTACGTCCGATGTCGAGCAATGCCGCAGCCAATTTGCGGTTGCCTTTCGCCTGTTCCAGCGCACGGATAATCTGTTTCTTTTCCATATCGTCCATTTCCAGTGAAGCGTCAGACGTCAGCGGCATTTCATCGAATTCCAACGTGTCCGCCGTGACCGTATCGCCCTCGGTATGCAGCACCGCCAAATGCACGACCCGTTTCAGCTCTCTCACGTTGCCGCCCCACGTATAGGCAAGCAGTCGTTTTCTTGCCTCCGCGTCGAAGCCTTCTACCTGCTTCTCAAATTCCTCGTTGGCAAGTTGCAGGAAGAAGTCTGCCAATGGCAGAATGTCCTCCTTGCACTCGCGCAGTGGTGGTATATGCAGGGTGTATTCTTTCAGCCGTTGGTAGAGGTCAGCCCGGAAACGCTTTTCAGTTATGGCAACCTGCAAATTTTCGTTGGTGGCGGCGATGATGCGCACATCAGCCCGCTTGTCCTTGCTGCCGCCCGTGGGTCTGTACATTTTGGATTCCAACGCACGGAGCAGCATCTGCTGCACTTCTATGGGCAGGTTGCCTATCTCGTCAAGGAACAAAGTGCCTCCGGCGGCTTCCTCCCAGAAACCTTGTTTCTTGCTTTCGGCTCCTGTGAACGCCCCTTTCTCGTGTCCGAACAGGGCGGACGCAGCAAGCTCCTTTGACAGCAGTCCGCAGTCCACAGCCACGAACGGCTTTTCCACCCGTTTGCTCCTTGCGTATATCTTCTCGGCGATTCTCTTGCCCCGCTCCCCGATTTTCCTTATCTTCGCAAACATCAATAAAAAACATCACAATATGAGCGAACTCCGGAAAATCCCCAACGTCGGAAAGACGACCGAACAAGACTTGATAGCGATGGGCTATACCACCATCGAATCCCTGAAAGGCAAGAGCGCAGACGAACTGTATGCCGAAGTATGTGTCCTGCGTGGATATACCCTCGACCGTTGCCAACTTTACCTGTATCGTGCCGTTGAATATTTTGTGAATACAGAAAATCCCGACCCGATGAAATGCCATTGGTGGTATTGGAAAGACGAATATGTCGAGGTGTCGCCTTGCGGAGGCATCTGTGTAGAGTGCGGTCTGTTTCCCTTGCAATGCGCCGGATGCCGGAAGATTAAAGGGAAGGTCTTTTGGCTACAATATACTGGCGATGACTGCTGCCGTGTGTATGATTGCTGCGTGAACAAGAAGCATCAGCATAATTGCGGCAAGTGTGCGGAACTTCCTTGCTCCCGCTTCTTGAAAGACCCGACGCTTTCCGATGAGCAAAATGAAGCTAATCTGAAAAAGATGTTAGACAATTTGAGCAAGGCCGATAAATAGCTTGCCCACGTCAAAAAATCTTCCAATCCGCCCCGATAACCGCTGCCGACTCAGTCGACGGTACAAATCCGGCAGGATAAGCCCTGTCGACTGAGTCGACAACGCAAATCGGCGCGGAGAAGCACTGCTGATTCAGTCGACAGCACAAATCCTACAGGAGAAGCATCGTCGACTGAGTCGGCAGCCTCAATCCGTCAGGATTAGCCTTGCCGACTGGTTTTCCGGCAATAATTTGCTCCGGTGAGAAGAAAATACTACATTTGTCAACAGTAATTTTTTGTATTATCCTTAAAATTGAAGCGTATGAAACAACTATCAACATTGAATATCGCCCGCCTCCGTACGGAGGAATGTTTCGGCTACCTGAAACAAGTCGTGGCTGAAACGGAGAACCTGCCTATACAAGAGGAAACGGAAACCCCAAGTGTAGTAAGTGTCCTTTCTACCGTTGATTCTGTTCTCAAAACAAAAGTCGATGAATTTATTACCTCTTACGATGCGTTCGATGATGCGCTGAAAGCATCTTCTACGAATCCCGGTACCGCCACGGCTACGGCGACCGACAATGCCCGTGACGCAGCTTGGCGGGGGGGCGAATAATTACTTGACGGCGATGTGCGATCATCCGACCGCCGAAGTAGCCGCCAACGCTGCCGAGGCGAAATCGCTGTTCGACAAGTACGGCGACCCTACGAAGCTGGCGCAGACAGAGGAAAGCGGCATCCTGCACAACCTCTTGCAGGACTTGGAAGCGTTTGATTCCACGAAACGCACTTCGCTCGCCCTCGATGTATGGATTGCCGACTTGCAGACGAAAGAGGAAGCCTTCCTCGCCGCAGCCGCCGAGCGCACGGAAGCCGACGCAGCCCGTCAGGTGGGCATTGTCAAGACAACCCGCACCGCCGCCGAAGCCGCCTACCGCTCGCTGGTAGATACGCTCAATGCCTTGGCGATGATAAACGGCGATACGGCATACGCCACTTTCATCGACCACGTAAACGCGATGATTGAGCGTCAGAAAGCCATCTCGAAGGCCCGCTCCACGAGGGCGAAGAAGGAGGATGCGCCTGCGGAGTAAGATGTATAGGTATAGGGAAAATCCCCTGCAAGCTGTGACGGTTTGCGGGGGATTTTTATTGGATGCGTGTCGCCCTACGCGCCACTTCGGGCAGGTGGTTCACCAAGAGACTGTCCGCCTCGTCCTGACGGGCAAGGATTTCCGTCAGATGCAGCAAGTGGGTTTCCTTTTCTGCCAAAAGGGTGCGCAGGGTGTCTATCTGTGCCGGGCGCACATAGTCCCGGCAATGGGGCTTCAAGGCTTGCAGCAGGCTGTCGGTGCTCAGGAGCTGGGCATGGTAATGGCGGTAGTCCGTTTCGTCCCAGCCGACGACGCCCTCGCCCAACAGGGCAAGCCGGGTGATACAACGGTGGGCCTCACTTATGTCACGGCGCACCTGCCGGATGGTTTCCGTGCCGGCTTCTATCTCCCTGATGCGTTTGCGCTCATGCACCAAAATGGCGGCCATGCTGCCGATGACCGCCATCATGATAACGTAGCCTGCAAGAATTTTAAATTGTAACACTTAATAACAATCTGTAAATTTATGTAAATAGCTACATTTTGGCAAGAAGTTCATACGTAAGTTCTGTTACTGAAGAAACCAGCCTGTCAGCATGAACCGATGATAATTCTGCTTCTGAGCCATAGCCATAGAGAACACCAACACATTCCATTCCGATAGCATGGGCACCTGATACATCGAACTTGCGGTCACCCACCATTATGGCACTGTCCATATCGGTAATGTTTGCCAGCTGACATAAATAACGCATTACTTCGACCTTACTTTCCCGTGAACGATCGAAAGAAGCTCCTCCAATATAATCGAAAAAAACGGATAATCCAAAATGTTCCAATATCCGTACGGCGAATTCCGTGGGCTTGGAGGTTGCCACATAAAGATGCTTGCCTACTCCACGTAGTGTCTGTAGCATCTCCGGGATACCGGGATAGGCTGTGTTCTCGCACCAACCTTTCTCGGAAAAATATTCACAGTAATATCTTACCGCCTCGTCCGCCTGTGCATCGGAGAAATGATAAAATTCTCTGAACGAATAGGTCAATGGCGGTCCAATGAACGGGGTTAACTTATGCAAATCGTTTTCAACGATGCCATAGCGAGATAAGGCATATTGCACACTGTGGACTATACCTTTGAATGAGTCGGTCAGCGTGCCGTCCAAGTCAAATAGGATATGATGTTTGGAGCTCATATCTTACTTTCCTTAAATGTAAAACTGACCAGCAAGGACAAGGCAATGAAAGTCAGTCCCGCTATGGCTGTTCCCGTCCATTGAAAATGCTCCCAGCAGATGCCGGCTACAAACGTTCCCACAGAACCGCCAAGAAAATAAATGGTCATGTAAAGCGTGTTTACACGGTTGATGGCTTCAGCGTCAAGCGTTACTACACTGGTTTGATTGGCAAGATGAATGCTCTGCATTCCCGCATCAATCAGAAGAATGGCAATGATAATGCCTGCGTAGCTGTCGCCGCCCCACCATGCTGTCAGCCAAGCCACCAGCATAACGGCTCCACCCATGAGAGAAAAACGTCTGGCTCCATAAACAGAAATATATTTACTGATGAATACCACAGTAGCAGCTCCTGCCAATCCGCAAAATCCCAATGCCCCTATGATATCATCTCCGGCAAAAAAAGGGGCTTGCTTCATCTTGAAGGCAAGGCAACTCCATAAGGCAAAGAAAGCGCCATAAGCCAATGCCGCCCGAGCGGAAGCAATGCGCAGGTATGGATATTTCCGCAGAATATGCCATAGCGACTTCATCAGCCTTCCGTATGTTTCTTTTGCCTGTGCGGGCAATGCGGGAAGCACTTTGTACATCATCAACCAGCAATACGTCATCAGTCCGGCCGCTATGAAATACACCATGCGCCACCCCCAGGCATTGGCAATCAGTCCACTCAGTATCCGTGAGCCCAAAATTCCCACCAACAGACAGGACTGCATGATGCCTACATTGCGCGTCTTATGGCTTGGGACTGAATGATAAGACACAAGCGGTATGAAGAACTGAGGCATGACAGACGTTGCTCCGGTTATCAGCGATGCCACCCATACGATACGGATGTCCTGTGCCGTACCAATCGCCAGCAGAGAGCAGGCTGCAAGAACGTAGTTGGTTAATATCAACTTACGGCGTGAAAGCAGGTCTCCCAATGGAATGACAAACAGCAGACCAAGCATATAGCCGACTTGCGTTAAGGTCGCTACCGCATTGGCGGATAAATCATTTATTTTAAAATCTGTGGCTATACTGCCCAACAAGGGCTGGTTATAGTAACAGTTGGCGACTGATAATCCGGTTGCAATGGAAAGCATGACCAGCAATGAAGCCGGAATACCCTGGTTGGCTTTCAATTCATATTTCATGTATTCCCCTTTCAGTAAGAAACAATCTTCAAACCTATCAAAGACGCTATCAGCGTGAACAAGAAGAAAAGCCGTATCGGTGTGGCCGGCTCCTTAAAGACAAAAATACCTATCAGGACCGTACCTACCGCCCCGATACCCGTCCAAATGGCATAAGCTGTGCCTAACGGCAACGTTTGTACGGCCTTGGCAAGCAGTGTCATGCTTAATATTGTGGAGACAAGAAAACCTCCGCCCCAAAGATAGAACTCAAAACCGGATGCGGTCCGAGTCTTCCCCAAACAAAAAGTCAGGCTTACTTCAAAGAGTCCGGCCAATAATAAGATAATCCAATTCATAAAAAATCGCCTTAAGTAAATCGTGTGACATTTTTATCTAATTATACGGTAATACCCTTCTTTTCGTGTGACGGCAGGCGCTGGTTTGCCATCAGGATAGCCCAACGCCAAAGCACCGATGCCCATCAGTCCGTCAGGCAGCTCCCATGACCTTATCATCTCTTTCCCTTCATCCGTGATGAACATTTCTTTCTCTTTATGAATCCAACAGCTTCCCAAGTTCAAGGCATGAGCTGCAAGCATCATATTTTCAAGCACACAAGTTCCATCCTCGATAGCAGTATGAGCATTTGAGGGAGCAAAAACCAATACATAAGTGGGAGCATCGTAAAAAGGATTTGATTTGGATCCAATTACTGCCGCATTCATTGCAGCCAGTTTTTTGCGCTGCTCTTTATTCTGCACAGCTACGATAAACGCACTTTGGCGCCCTCCTGCTGAAGGTGCGTAAGTTCCTGCTTCAAGTACGGCATCCAATTCCACGCGAGAAATTTGTCTGTCCTGAAATTTACGACAACTGCGTCGCGTCTTAATAATCTCCAAAAAATCATGTTCCATATTATTCCGTGTTAAAGTTTGATGCAAAAGTAGGTACATCTTACACTAAACCTTTTTACATTTGGCAAAAAATGATTTCGCATTTGACAAAAAGAGACATGCTTCCTGATTTATGACGCATCTTTTTGTTACCTTCGCAGGGTGATAAGTGTTGATGGAGTATGGAACTGGAACAGATTTTAAGTTTAAGATACCCTCTGCCTGAAGAGTCTTTAGACAAATTGCATCGTTGTATGTCAGAGATTACATTGCCTAAAGGATTTCATATATTGGAAATAAACAAGGTAGAGAAAGATATATTTTTCATTAAACAGGGTATTGTCAGGGCTTTTACTTATGTTGACGGAAAAGAAATTACGTTTTGGATAGGCAAGGAAGGTGCTACCATTGTTTCTATGAAAGGATATGTAAACGACGAGGCTGGATATGAGACAATGGAACTGATGGAGGATTCTGTTCTGTATGTCTTGAAGAGGAAGAAATTGCAGGAATTGTTTTTGGAAGATTTGCATATTGCTAATTGGGGACGACGGTATGCGGAAATGGAACTTTTGGAGACTGAACAACGATTAATCTCCATGCTCTCAGCTATCGCCTCAGAGCGTTACAGGCAACTGGTTGAGATGGATCCGGAACTCTTGCAACGGCTGCCATTGGGCAGCATAGCCTCGTATCTTGGCATTACGCAGACAAGTTTAAGCAGGATAAGGTCACGAATGAAATAGCTTTATTTACAATTTAGCTTTTGCAACCATTTTGCAGTGTCACTTCATATAATAACGCCACAGGCTTCCATATCGGTGCCAAATGCTTCCACGCATGCACAAGGTGATTGGCTTTTGCCAACCTTGTCTTTACTTTGCGTTGCCATGCAAAACGATATTCCCAGAGTATGAAAGATTGGGACAGCAAAATGCCACAAGCTGCCACCTAATCGCATATCCATCTCATTACGGAGAATACCGATTTACTTTGCAGGCAAAAACCAAGTATCAACATTAAAAGCAGTATCGACAATGGAAATTTTGATTATTCAGAAAGAGGCATTCGAGGAAATGGCGGCGAAGTTCAGCCGTTTCGCGGAACGTGTGGATGCCCTCCTTGCCAAGCAGGGCGGCAAGTCATTAAACCGCTGGATGGACAACCAGGAAGTCTGCCAGCAGTTGAACATCAGTCCGCGCACGTTGCAGACGCTACGCGACAACGGCACGCTGGCCTATTCGCAGATTAACCACAAGGTGTTTTACAAGCCGGAGGATGTGCTGAGCATCGTAAAACTAATTGAGGGCAAACGGACGGTCAGAACCGTCTGATTATTATTGTCTTACCACTAAATCCAACGTGACAATGAGTGAAATGATAACCAAGAACCATGCGCTGGTCGCCCAATTCGGCGACACGCTTGACCGTCTGTTGGACGGTATCGAGAACTTCGTGGCGAACAGCCGTCCGACTTTGGGCGGCGAACGCTTCCTGACGGACAGGGAGGTGTCGGCACGGCTGAAAGTGAGCCGCCGCACCTTACCGGACTACCGTAACAATGGGATGATAGCCTACTACCAGTTGGGCGGCAAGATTCTGTACAAGGAATCGGACATCGAGCGGATGCTTGCCGCCAATTACCGGGAGGCGTTCAGGCGTGTCGGTACATAATCTGCCATCCTATAATAAGAAGAAGCCGACAACGGAGGATTTATTTTCCCTGCCCGTTGTCGGCTCTTTTCTTTTCACCTTTTCTAATTGTTCACTCTCCGGCCATTATATGGGGAGAGTGAAAAGAAAATGTTGACAGGCTGTCTGTTGTTCATGGTCAGCCTGCCCATGACAAACCGCCTGAAAGCCATACATTCCTTAGTCCGCAGTTGGAAGGCGATGGTAATCACCATTTCAAGGCTGTACACATCGTAGCTTATCCCGTTGTCTTGCCTGATGTAGCGCATGGTATCGCTTTCAAACAGTTCCATATTCTTGTAGATGGCATGTACAGCCCTGCGGATGTCGCATCCGAATACATTGAACGCATCGGACATTTCCTGTTGTGTCATCCAGACGGGAACAGTCGGCATCGTGACCGTTCCGTTTTCAGTGATTGTGATAATTCCACGTTCCATTGTCATTCCTCCTTATCCGTTAAGATGTCCTTTGTTTTCTTTTCCCTTGACGCACCTGTTCCGTAGGCACGTCTGAAAGCCATCAGATTGTCCATGTCCTTTGAAATCTTCTTGTCCGTTACTTCCGCATACCGTTGGGTGGTTTTTATGCCGGAGTGCCCCATCATCTTGGCGATGCTCTCTATTGGTATTCCCTCCGAAATCAAAAAAGTTCCGAAGGAGTGCCTGCTTTGATGGTAGGACAAGTTTTCCTTCCGCCCTATCGCCACGCCCAGTTCGTGTATCTCGAACCACATCTCGTCACGGCTTGGAAGCGGGAACACGGGCCTGGTGTCGTCCGTGGTGTTGTAGAGGTCGAGTATCTGTTCCGCTATCGGGTGCAAGGGGATGAACGCCTCCACGTTGGTCTTCTTCCGGTTGATGCGGATGGAGCAACATGATGTCCACATACGCCAGACCGGTGAACGTCGAAAACAGGAATGCCCTCCGGCCCAGTTCCTGCAAGGGGTCAAGCATGGGTGTTTCGAGGATGGTTTTCAATTCCGCACGGCTGATGTGCCTGTGCTTCGGTGCGGGCTTCTTCTCGTATTCCATGTCCTCCAACGGGTTGGCACGGAGTATCTCATAGTCCACGGCAAGGTACACCAGTTTGCTCAGCCAGCAGAGGCACTTGTTGATTTGCTGTGCGCTGAAATTCTTGTTGCGCTTCATGAACGCCTTGTAGGAACTGCCGAAGTCCTCCGTGATGTCGGTGAACTCGATGTCCTCCTTGCCCAACGAGGTGAGGTATTCTTTCAGGTATTTCTGGTAATACCCCGAATGGCGGTATGTGGACGTGGAGTTTATCTCCTTTGAACGGGCAAGCAGCCGTTCACGTTCCCTTTCGCCCATCTGTAACAGCTTGGTGGGGATAACTGCTCTTTTCGCCAATGTGTTTTTCAGCAGTTCGGCGCTCACCACGTTCTGTTTCTTCAACGAGTCCTCATAGGCAAGTTCAACGGATTTGCGGAACTCCTGCAAGCGGTTGTTCTCTCTGACGGTGCGGATGGCTCCCGTCTTGCTGTTCCAGTCTTCCGGCCTGCAATAGATGCCCGTTGCCATCGTGGAACTCTTGCCGTCTATGGTGATGCGGCACAGGACGGCGGTCGTGCCGTCAGCTTTCACTTTGCTTCGGTTGATATACGGTAATATGGAAAATGTACTGCGCATAGATGTATTGTTTTTAAATTGCTGATTTTAATTGGTTACAAAACAAGTTTCAAGTCTTTGGTCGCTTCGATGTATTTGTCCATGTCCTCAAATAGCTTCTTCGGGGTGACACACACGGGCATAGACCTGCGTGGTCTGGATGTCGGAATGGCCCAGCATCCGGCTGATGGTTTCAATCGGCACTCCGGCCTCCAGCGTAATCAGCGAGGCGAACGAGTGACGTGCCTGATGATAGCACAAGGTACTGCTCACCCCTGCAAGAACGGCGAGCGATTTCATGTGTCGGCAGAGGTTTGGATGGTATATTATCGGGAACAGCGTCGGGCGGTTGTCGTCATGGTATTTCTCTATTAGGGCGAGTGCTTCGGGCAGCGACTTCACGCTTGCCCGAAGCTCGTTCTTCTTGCGGCGATATTTCAGCCAGAGGCTCCCATCGTCGTCCGTGTAGAGGTTCTCACGGGTGACGCTCACCACATCCGCATAGGCGGTTCCCGTATAGCAGGCAAACAGGAAAAGGTCGCGGACGAGTATGTGTGTGGTGCGCCATGCGGGTATCTCCACATCACGGATTTTCTCGAAGTCCTCGCGGCTCAACGCCCTCGGTGTCCGCTCTGTCTTTTGAGGCAGAGTGAAATTGGCAAAATGGCATCTTTCCGCATATCCCTCCTTGTAGGCTATGCGGCATACCTTTTTCAAGATGGCGAGGTAATGGCGCACCGTGTCCACCGCCAAGCCTTTCACGTCCATCACGAAGTTCTGGTAATCGTGGATGAACTGTTCAGTAAGCTGCCCGAAAGCGATGTCCTTCGTCTTGAACTGCCACGGGATGATCTCGCCCAATGTCCTTCTCATGTAGTAATAGCCGGGGTAGGTTCCTTTGGCACGGTCGATGCCGATACGTGCCTTCAAGTCCTCGCAGATGCGGTCGGTCATTCTCAGCAGGGTCATCTGCGTATCCATACTGTCTTGGAACAAGTCCTTGACTGCCGTAGCGTCAAAGTCCCGCTCGCGCTCCACCAACGTATCAAACGCCGCATTGACCGCAAGCAGCAGCTTGTCCAGTTTTGCGTTGGTTTCCACCGCCTCGCGGCTCTTGCCGTCCAGACGGCTTTCCCTTGCGTTCCACAACTCCGGCTTGCACGACAGCTTGCATCCGAACTGCGCCATCGTGCGGTTCACTGTGATACGACCCATTATCGGGGCTTTGCCCGAATTGTCCGTTCCGCTCTTTTTCAGGTAGAGCAGCACCTTGAATTTTTCAATTTTCATACGCTTACTGTTTTTGTTGCAAAATTAACTTATGAGTAAGCGTCCATTGATTTGCAGAACGGTGCGTATCAGCGC
>OKVE01000686.1_pt1 | contig 12169 bp, 10 predicted proteins | sample 1604781 | NCBI WGS metagenome assembly OKVE01 (sample SAMN01760918, study PRJEB22395) | human gut metagenome
CTGCCATAAAAATTTGGCTTGTGCAGCGCCGCCGTGGGATCGCGCAGGGAGGCGGTGCTGTGCAGAGCCAGCGGCATCAGGCCCTGCAGTCCCGCCTCCGATTGCTGAACCTCAACGATTGTAATGCCAGTATACTGCAACAACACACAGTTGTCAAGCGGAAAATTGAGATTTCGCCATTTCATAGAAAAAACATTGCATTCCCTCAACGAGTGCGCTATAATAAACGCAGAAGCAACAGAAAGGATGGGAACCATTATGGCAGAAAAGGTCGAAAGTTTTTCCAAGCGGCTGCGGATCGGGCTGGACCGGAAGAGCATGACGCAGACGGAACTCTCGATCCGGTCGGGCGTCTCCAAATCGAGCATTTCGCGGTATCTCAAAGGCGACTGGGAAGGCAAGCAGGAGGCCGTGTACGCCCTTGCCGGGGCGCTGGGCGTCTCGGTATCGTGGCTGATGGGGTACGATGTGCCCATCACCGGCGTCGAAGCGCCCGGCACCATCCCGGCGGGGTTCGAGCCGCTGCCCCAGATGACCAATGTGCCGCTGGTGGGTTCCATCGCCTGCGGCACCCCCATCACTGCTGAGCAGAACATCGAGTGCTACATCGGCGTCCCCGCCGCATGGCACGCCGACTTCGCCCTCACCTGCCATGGCAGCAGCATGGCCCCCACCATCTGTGACGGCGACATTGTCTGCATCCGCCGCCAGCCCGAGGTGGAGCAGGGCGAGATCGCCGCTGTCCGCATCGGCGAGGAAGCCACCCTCAAGCACTTCCACCGCCAGGGCGAGACAGTCATGCTGCTGGCCGACAACACCGCCGTCTGCCCGCCCATGGTATTCGCAGGTCCCCAGTTGGAAGAAATTCAAATCGAGGGCCGTGCCGTGGGCTTCTGCCGTGGCTTATAATAAGGAGGAGTCCCCATGTCTGCACCCGAAGAAATGACCCTCAAGGTCATCGCCCATATCCGCACCGCCTTCCCCACCAAGTTCGGCATCCCGCGCCAGAGCGGGCTGGTGGACAGCCTGCGGGGCGAGGTCATTTTTACCCCCGAATACCGCAATGCCGACGCCGTGCGCGGTCTCGAAGATTTCAGCCACATCTGGCTGGTGTGGCAGTTTTCCGGCGCGGTGCGGGACAACTGGTCCCCCACCGTCCGGCCGCCCCGCCTCGGCGGCAACACCCGGATGGGCGTGTTTGCCACCCGCTCCCCCTTCCGGCCCAATCCGCTGGGACTGTCCAGCGTCCAGCTGGAAGCCATCGAGCACCGGCCTGACGTCGGCCCCGTCCTCATCGTGCGGGGCGCCGACCTGATGGACGGCACCCCCATCTACGACATCAAGCCCTACATCCCCTACGCCGACTGCCACCCGGACGCCGCCGCAGGCTTCACAGCACAGACCCAGTTCCACCACCTGACCATGGTCTGCGACGCCGGCCTCTGGGCCAGAGTGCCTGCCGTCCAGCAGGCCGCTCTGCAGGGTGTGCTGGAAAACGACCCCCGCCCCTCCTACCAGCACGACCCGGAGCGGGTCTACGGCATGGAGTTTGGCGGGTTGGAAGTCCACTTCAAAGTGGACGGCGAGGTCCTGACCGTCACCGGCATCGACCGCCGCTGACGCCGGAGGGACTGTTATGGAACTCCGAAATATCAACACCTTCCTTCATATCGCCGAGCTGCACAGCTTTTCCAGCGCTGCTCGGGAGCTGGGCTACTCTCAGTCGGCGGTATCGGCCCAGATCTCCCAGCTGGAAACAGAGCTGGGTACGCCTCTCTTTGACCGGGTGGGCAAGACCGTCCGCCTCACCGACGCGGGCCAGACTTTCCAGAGCTATGCCCGCACCCTTCTCATCACGGCCCAGCAGGCCAAGGCCGCGCTGCTGCCTGCCCGGGCCGTCAGCGGCACCCTGCGGGTGGCACTGGCCGATTCCGTATGCAGCACCTTCCTGCCCGACCTGCTGCAGCAGTTCCACGCCCTCTGCCCACAGGTGGAGCTGGTGCTCCGCACCGCCACCGCCGACGAGATGCTGCGGCTGCTGAGCGCGAACCAGATTGACCTGGCCTACACCCTCGACCAGCCTCTGCTCCTGCCCAGCCTGACGCTGGCCGTCAATGTGCCGGAGCCGGTCTGCTTCGTGGCCCCCGCCGGGCATCCGCTGGCCGACAAGGCCGAAGTGCCGCTGGATGTTCTGGCTCAACAGGAATTTCTTCTCACAGAGCGGGGCATGAGCTACCGTGACGCCCTCGACCAGCGCCTCGCCGCCCGTGGGCTGTCTATCCATCCCTACATCGAGCTGGGCAGCGCCTCGCTGCTCTGCCAGATGGTGGAGCGCGGGATGGGGCTCTCCTTCCTGCCCGAGTACATCGTCCGTCCTGCCCTCTCCGCCGGGCGTATCGCCCGCCTCAATGTCCCCGACTGCACTGTCACCATGCACCGGCAGCTGTTCTATCACAAGGACAAATGGCTCACGCCCCAGATGAAAGCCTTTATTGAGCTGGTAAATCAATAAGCAAAAGCCCCGCACCACATCGAACGATGCAGTGCGGGGCTTCCTCTTTGTATTTTCGGTTCAGCTCAGCCGGTTCATCCGGACCGCCACATAGGGGTCCGGAAGCTTGAGTTCCTCGGCCAAGTCCTCTTCAGTGTCGTACTTGTCTGCCGCAAGGCCCACGAAAACGCTGCAGCTGTCGAAGCGTCCATCTGGCGAGAGCGCCGTTATCTTTGCCTCGCCGTCGGCGACGGCAGTCACGACACCAGAAGCGTCCACAGTAGCGACGCCGGGATTACTGCTGACCCATGTGATGGGTACATTCACGCCGTCTTCCACAGCGACAGACGCTGTGAGTGCCTCTTTGCTGCCCACCGTGCGGAGCAGCAGGTCGCGCTTATTCAGAGTCACCTTGCCGACATCGCTGTTGACGGTAACGGCGCAGCGCAGCGCCTGACCGTTGGTGGCCAGCGCCGTGACGGTGGTGGTGCCGGGCTTCTGGGCCGTGACAAGACCCTCCGGATCCACCGTTGCCACCTCGGGGTTGCTGCTCATCCACTGGTAGGCATAGACAAAGGAGCCGCTCGTGTTGATGAGCTGCAGTTTCTGGCTGGGGTGGGCATTGTTGTACTGAATAACGAGGTTGAGGGTGGTGTAGTCGAGGGCAGGCTTTTTGCTGGCCGCATTGCCGCTCTCCTTGCGGACAGTCACCTTGCAGGCAGCGCACTCGCCCCGGTCAGTGATGGCGGTGATCGTCGCCTCACCGGCGCTGCGGCCGGTGACACGGCCATCGCCGTCCACGGCAGCCACGGTGGGGTTGCTGCTCATCCAGACGATGAAGTAGTAGTCGCTCTGCCCGCCGGTGTAAAGATAGGCTTTGGGGCGGGGGTCGTCTGCCGTGATCTCCAGCTCCATCTCGTTCACTTCCAGCTCAAAGTTCGCCGATGCTCCCAGCAATGCGGGGGCCGCCTGTGCGGCAGGAGCTGCCAGAAGCAGCCCGCTCAGCACAAACGCCGCTGCAAGCCGTGTGATCTTATTCATAGGGTAGCACTTCCCTCCTTTGGATAAGTTTTATCGCAATGTGCTCTGCACAAAATCCCTCTCACTATTTGTTTATTGTACACGCACCCAAAAGAAGGGTCAAGTTCTTCGCCAGAAGTGTCACAATTTCGCGCACCTTTTCGTGAAAGACACTAAAACACCCCCGCCAAATTTATACAAATCGTGCAGACTGTATTTCACCAGACAGCAAAAGAGCCGCCGCACTTTATACAGGTGCGGCGGCTCTCATCGGACGGAATATCTGAAAAAACTTAGTAATTCCTGGCCTTCAGCTCAAAGTAGCTCTGGGGATGTGCGCAGACCGGACACTTGAGGGGAGCAGACTTGCCGATATAGGTGTAGCCGCAGTTCCGGCAGACCCACACCTGCTGTTCCTCACGGGCAAAGACCTTGCCCTCCTTGAGGTTGGCGGCAAGGGCGCGGTAGCGTGCCTCGTGCTCCTTTTCGATCTGGCCCACCATCGTGAAGAGAGCGGCCAGCTGGGTGAAGCCCTCCTCCTTGGCCTCTGCTGCCATGCGGGGGTACATATCGGTCCACTCTTCGTTCTCGCCGCTGGCTGCCATGTCGAGGCAGGTCAGGGTGTCGGGGATGGAGCCGCCGCAGAGGGCCTTGAACCACATCTTGGCGTGTTCCTTCTCGTTGCCGGCGGTCTCTTCGAAGATAGCGGCCAGCTGCTCGTAGCCTTCCTTCTTTGCGACGCTTGCAAAGTAGGTGTACTTGTTGCGGGCCATGCTCTCGCCTGCAAAAGCTTCCATCAGGTTCTTCTCGGTCTTGGTTCCCTTGAGTTCCATAATCTGTTCTCCTCTCAGATAGTCTGACACTGCCAGTATGGGCTGTGTCCAGTTTGGTTTATTCTACGCGCAGCCCGCTTTGTTCGGTACCGGGTGTGCGATAGGTCTTACTTGTCTCTGAGGGTATTATACCAGAATTTCGGGCAAGAATCAAGAATTATTCCTATTTATTTTGAGAATATTTCTTATTTATTTTTTCAACTATGCTGCTTGAGTGCGCACACGGCGATGCTGAGAGCGCTCCATGCCGCCTGATACATCAGCACCGCAGCCACGCTCAGCATGCCCACGCTGCCCGCATAGGTCAGCAGGACGGCGATGGCCACCGAGAACCACACCGACACCAGCTGCACCGTGGTAGCGGTCGTCTCGGCGTTCTGGGCCTGCTCTGCGGCCCGCAGACCGCCGGTCAGGCTGGCAAAGCCGTTGGTGCAAAGGATGCAGCAGCCTTCGGAGCCGGTGTCTTCGGCGGTGGCAGCGCCCAGTGCGGCACACTGCTCCTGGTCCAGCAGGACGACCATGCCCTCGGGCAGATGGTAGGCGTCGGTGATGTGTCGTGCGGTCAGGGTGGGGTCCTGGCAGGACACCAGCAGCTGGATATTCTCTTTTTGCAGCTGTTCCAGACCGCGGGCGGCGTTCCGTCCGCCCACATAGTGGAGCACGAACATGGCGTGCAGACTGCCGGACACGGCCAGATAGAGGATCTGCAGCTCGCCGTTCTTGGAGTGCTTGGCCTCATATTCCTCGTCGGGCAGGGGAACTTCTTCTTTTTCCATGTACGCACGGGTGCCGATGAGGATGCGGTTGTTGTCGCACCATGCAGAGAAACCGAGGCCGCGATGGACTTCCAGGTCCTTGACCGGGTAGAGGATGTCGGTGCGGTCCTCGATGATCTGGCGGAACAGGCCGCTCAGGGTATTGCAGCACTTGCTCAGGACGCTGGCCGAATAGAGGATGGCCCGGTCGATGCGTCCGCCCTTGAAGATGCGGATGTCCTCGAGCATGGCGCTGTCCGGGGTGAACAGCTCATCGGCGTCAGCCTGAACGGTATCCACACCGCCCAGTTCCTCGATGGCCGCCCAGCCGGGGATCACCGCACCCGAGGCAGCGGCAGTCTGCTGCAGCCGCAGGGATGCAAAACCTGCGATAAGGGTGGAGGACAGAGGCGAACCCAGGCAGAGCACAGCGGTCAGCGCCGCAGCGCCGCCGTTGAGGCCGCCGCCAAAGACGCAGAAGACCAGACCGGCCAACACAGCCGCACCCAGCAGGATGTAATTCGTCTTACGGGCGCGGCGCTCACAGGCGCGGGGGCCGAAGCCCTGCTCCACCATCGCGTCGTCCCACTCAGCGGGTCGGCTGAGCAGCACCCAGGGGTCTTTTTCGTCCATGTCCTTGGAGAGGATGCGGATAAGGTCTTTGTCCTTGGCGCGGAACGCACCGCGATGCTCCGGACCGGCCTGCGCCAGTTTGAAGCCGCCCTGGACCGAGGCCAGAAGGACACGGTCGCCCAGCAGTGCAAGGAACAGCCCCAGCGCCGCAATGCCGGACAGAAGGGTGAAGCTGGACGCCTGATAGTTCTGCGCGTTCAGCAGGGCCACAGCAGCCTGCAAAAGCGCAGCGCAGGCTGCCATCGCGGGCATGGTCTCCATGCTGGGGCGTTCGCCCCGCAGCCCCTTCAGGCCGTCCCTCACGACGGGCCAGCCCACAGCCAGCGCCAGCGCCAGGAAGAGCAGATCAGCGGCATAGAAGGCCGCCGGGGCAGTTACGGGGTCAAGGCCGCCCAGCGGGCCGACAAGGCCCTCCGCGGCGAGGCCGAAGTGGAGCAGCACCAGTGCAAGGATGCCGCCCAGCGCACAGCGCAATGTAAGGGCCGCGCCCATCTGGTGCAGCCGTTCACCCACCTGTTCCGGCGTCTCGGGCGTTTTTTCCTCTTCGACAGGCGCTTCCTCGACGGGTGCAGCCTCCGGAGCAGCCGGGGCAGTACCGGCCTCTTCGGCCGGCTGTGCAGGCGCTTCCTCCTTCGGCGGCTTCACCGGAGCCACCTCGTCGCCGTCGTTCAGGAACATGAGCGGCAGGCTCATGCTGTCGTCATTGTCCGGCGGCGTCGCGCGGGCCGGGGCTGCGGGCGCTTTCTCGTCGTCGCCCTTGCCGAAGAACTGCATCGCCGGGGCCGCATGGGGCTTCGACGCCTTATCTTCTGCAAACACCATCGCGGGCATCGGCACGGCAGGCTTCTCCGGCGCTGCATCCGGCTCTTTTTCTGCGTCCGGTTTCTTTGCAATGACCGGAACTGCCGGGGTGCTCTTTTCCGGTTTTGCGGGCTTCACCGGCTGGGGAGGCTCTTCCTCCTGCGGCGGAAGCTTTGCACCAAACAGCATGGCTTTGAGCGCCTGCATCTCCCGGTCTTCGTACTGCTCCTGCGGGGTGCGCGGCTCGTACTGGACCGCCTTTTTCCGGGGTGCAGCCTGCTTTTCTGCCGGCTTTTTCTCCGGCTTGGGAGCAGGCGGCTCCGGCGCTTTGATGGGTTCTGCGGGCTTTTGGGGCTTCTCCGGCTCAGGCTGGGGGGCGCTGACCGGCTCGGCAGGTTTCGGCTGCTCGGGCTTCGGCTCTGTGACTTCCTCTTCCAGCGTCAGGACCAGCTCCAGGTCGGAGGGTTCCTCCGGCTCTTCGCCGCCCAGCTGTATCTCGCCGGTACGGCTCTCTTCGGGTGTGCCGCTTTCCTGCTGTTCGCCCTTTTCACGGCGGAGCAGCCGGCCCAGCAGGCTCTTGGGCTTTTCTTCATTCTCATCGTCCCGCCGGGTCATCTCCTCCGGGACCTGGGCTACACTGGTGGTAAAAAAGGTGCGGAATTTTTCTTCGCGGGCGTCGATCTCTTCCTGCGTCATTTCCTTCCGCTCGTCATCCTTTGGCATCCTGATCTTCCCTCCCTTGTTTCGTTCGGCACGGGTCAGCTCAGCCCTGTGCGGCGCGCTGGCTCTGGATCTCATACAGGATGATGCCTGCGGCCACCGAGACATTGAAGCTGTCCACGCCGGTACCCTGTGCGGTCATATCGAGGCTCACAACGCCGTCGCAGAGCTTTTTGACCAGCTGCGACACACCGCTGCCCTCGCTGCCCAGCACCAGCGCAATGGGGCCGGTGAGGTTGTTCTTGCGCAGGGACACGCCGTCCATGTCGGCGCAGTAGACAAAAACCCCCTGCTCCTTGAGGCGGCGGATGGTCTCGCCGATGTTGGCCACACGGGCCACGGGCAGACGCTCAGCCGCACCGGCGCTGGACTTGATGACGGTGGGGGTCACGGATGCGCCGCCCCGCTTGGGGATGACGATGCCGTGAGCGCCGCACAGCAGAGCCGAGCGCATAACAGCGCCCAGATTGTGGGGGTCTTCGATGCCGTCGCTCAGCACGAGGAAGGGCGGTTCGCCCTTCTCTTTGGCAGCGGCCAGCAGGTCCTCCACCGTTGCATATTCGATCTCACTGGCAAAGGCAGCCACGCCCTGATGGCTCTCGGTACCGGTCATAAGGCGCAGCTTGTTGGGGTGTACCCGCTTGACGGTGGCACCGGCTTCCTTCGCCATTGCGGTATAGTAAGCGGCCACAGCCGGGGCCATGCCCTCGGCCAGCAGCACCGTATCCACGCCGGAGCCGCTCTTCAGCAGCTCTGTGACCGGGTTCTTGCCGTAGACGAGGCTCTCGTTCCGGGGCTGGTCGTCGGCCTTTTCGCGGCGGGGACGGCGGGGCATATTGCGTTCTTCCATGAAGTTCTCCTTCCGTTTCTATCGCAGGACGCCAAAGCCCTTCCGGCCCGGCGTCATCGTATCGCTTCAAACGAGTTTTCAGGACCGCAGCGCTGTAAAGCTGCATTTTGCGGCAGGCACTGACGCATTTCAGACGTACAGCGCTTATAACTCATCTTGAAGTATAACATAAGCGGCAGGGGGTTGCCATAGAATTGCGCTTTTTCTTCCCGTGAAATTTCTGTGCCGCCCGCCCGGGCAGCGCCTCATGGGAGAAGTGTTGCCTTTTGCTCGCCGGTTATCCGTCTTTTTGCCTGTGGTAAAAGTTTTCCACATTCAGACCGCTTTACCATCCGTATACCCGCCCTGTTTTTTCCACAAGTTGAAAACCCTGTGGAGAAAGTTCAAAACTCAAGCGTTCAAGCCTGTTTTCCGGGTGGAATTCCACACTTTCCACAAGGTTTTCCACAATCTTATCTCGACAGGCTCAGAACCCTGCATACATTTTGTAATTTTCAAGTCAGAATTATGACAAAATTTTGAAGCAGAGCGGCACTTGTTTTGCCTTTTTATCCAACATCATTTTGACGAATGTGGATTCCTGTTGAAAATCGTCTGCTTTGGCATCTCCGCCGCCGGTCTGGCCGGATGTTGTCGAAGCCTGTATAAAATGTTGCATCCCACTTATTTCTCAGTCTTTCGAGCACACTGCTGGCCGAGAAAGCTTCGGTTTGGTTACAAAAACTCTCCGGTGCATTGATTTTACCCGCTGTTTGGGGTATACTTAGGGTGCAACTTCGTTAAACCATACACAAAGCGGTGTGTGGGTACGAACAGACCCCGATAATTTTTGGAGGTAATAATAATGTTGGTAAATGCAACCGAAATGCTCATCAAAGCTCGTGACGGCCACTACGGTGTGCCTCAGTTCAACATCAACAACCTGGAGTGGACCAAGGCTGTTCTGACCGCCTGCGAGGAGATGAAGAGTCCTGTCATCCTGGGTGTCTCCGAGGGTGCCGGCAAGTACATGACCGGCTTCAAGACCGTCGCTGCTATGGTCGATGCAATGGTCGATTCCATGGGCATCACCGTCCCGGTCGCTCTGCATCTGGATCACGGCACCTACGAAGGCTGCAAGGCCTGCGTTGAGGCCGGTTTCTCCTCCATCATGTTCGACGGCAGCCACTACTCCATCGAGGAGAATGTGGAGAAGACCAAGGAGCTGGTCGCTCTGGCACACTCTAAGGGCATGAGCATCGAGGCCGAGGTCGGCTCCATCGGCGGCGTCGAGGACGGCGTCGTGGGCAATGGCGAGATCGCTGACCCCGCAGAGTGCGCAAAGATCACTGATCTGGGCATCGACTTCCTGGCCGCCGGCATCGGCAACATCCACGGCGTCTACCCCGCCAACTGGAAGGGTCTGGACTTCGAGGCTCTGGACCGCATCCACAAGGCTACCAATAACATTCCTCTGGTCCTGCACGGCGGCACCGGCATCCCCGACGACATGATCGCAAAGGCCATCAGCCTGGGCGTCTCCAAGATCAACATCAACACCGAGTGCCAGCTGGTCTTCGCTGAGGCTACCCGCAAGTATATCGAGGCTGGCAAGGATCAGCAGGGCAAGGGCTTCGACCCCCGCAAGCTGCTGGCTCCCGGCTCTCAGGCCATCATCGACAAGTGCAAGGAAAAGATCGAGCTGTTCGGTTGCGCCGGCAAGGGCTAAGCGGAAGCTTGTATCGTAACCGGTACACCACCCAATAAAATATGCGTCCCCGCCGCACTGTTATGCACAGTGCAGCGGGGACGCTTTTTTATTTTGAAATCCGGTAATGCCCCACGATGTCAGTTCGTTTTTCCAGAATGTCCTGCTCGTAAGCCGTCTGCCATGGGTCATTGTGGTGAATGATATAGGGCACTCCGTTTTTATTTCGCCGGTCGGACACGATGCCGATATGTCTTTCAAAAATCACAACATCGCCGCTCTGCCATTCCTCTATTTCTGAAACATCTGTGGTTAGGGCAAATGCTGTGTGTGAAAAAAACACCTTCAGGTTTCGCACCCGTCGGAAATCTATGTTTGCATCCGGTTCTGCTACCATGTAATCCTGTGGTTGCTCCCGGATATCTGCATCCACAAGCACTTGCAGGTCATATCCGGCATTCTTCAAGGCATAAGCAACTACATCGGTGCAAACGCCATAACCATCGTCAGGATAACCGGTCACATAACAATATCGGTTAAATATTTTAATTATAATATTTTATATTATCCGCAATAGAAAGAAGTTTCAACAAGTTTTTGCATAAGTTTCGTATCTTTCTCGGCAGATTTACGGAGTTTTGTGTCATCTTTATCCTTTAATGACTTAACTATACCATCTATCATTCTAGAATAGAACACTCCCTTGTCTTCATATAATTCACGCTGTTTTTCAAGCCATTTTGCAGATGAGACACAAGAATCCGGCAGCTGTTCAAACTTTGACAGGCCATTTTTTGCCTCGTTCATTCCAACGTATTTATCACTTGCTAATTGCAATGCCTTTTCTTCTTCCATTTCCAACCCGTATCTACATGCGACACATAGTCCGGCCATAAGCTGATATATATCAGCAGAACCATCAGGTGAGCGCATTTCAACTGTCTGTTTCAATGTAGTATCATTGTTAGCCTCTGCTTCAAGCGTATTAACTTGTATACACATATCTCGTCCAGAAGTCCATCCTAGTGGAACACGAACAAGTACAGATCTGTTACAATCACCCCAACATACGTTTGTTGGTGCTTCCTGATGAGGAACAAGCCTAAAGTATGATACAGGAGTCTTATTACCAAATGCTGTTATTGATGGTGCCAGAACCATCATGCCGGCAATAGCACGACGTGCCTCATCAGAAAGTTTTCTATCCTTTATCATGCAGTTCTTACCGTCTTTCATCATACGCATATGTATATGCAAACCTGAGCCAGCTTTTCCCACAGTGATTTTAGGAGCAAATGTAATGTCAAGGTCATTCATGTGAGCCAAGTTTCTGATAACCCATTTCGCTAAAATCAGCTGATCTGCGGCAGTCTCGGCCGGACATGGCAAAAACTCTATTTCATTTTGTTCAAAAACTTTTCCATTTTGAGTAAAGTTGCCTACTTCAGAATGCCCATATTTAATCTGTCCGCCTGTCTGGGCAATATAAGCCATACATTGTTTACGGAACTCATTAAATTTTGCAAAAGGTCCTGACTCATGATAACCTCTTTGGTCTACGGCTGGAAACATTTCGTCATCATCTGCAATAACATAATACTCTAATTCTCCCATTGCCTCAAAAGTCATCCCTGTTGATTGCGTAAATGCGACAGCTGCTCTATGTAAAGTCTGTTCCGGAGAACACTCAAATGGTTCACCATCCTTGTTGAAAAAAGAACAAAGCATACACAATGTCGGTATTTCAGAGAATGGACTGACAAATGCTGTCCTGAATCTAGGAATTACGTATAAATCGCTATTTTCAGCTTCTATAAATGAAGGAAACAGGCTTGAACCATCTACACGTTCACCATCAGTTAGTATAGTTTCAAGATAATCATAATTATTAATCATAAAATTTAAGGTCTTTATACGTCCATCTTCTGCAGGATACATAAAATCAATCATACGTATACCTTTTTCACGTATAAAGGTAATTATATCTGCTTTTGTAAAGCATTTTGAAGGTTTGTGAAGGAACTCTACCAGCGGGTTCGCACTCATTTCAATTGTCTTGTCCATAATTATAAAGTGTTTAATATAAGTATTTTAGATTTAAATTATAACCAAATTTATTATCATTGACAGCAAATGTTGTACTTTCTGTCCTTCCTATATATTAATAAGGTAGGAGCATATAGCACTATATTCTGCAATACTTTTTTATGCATAAGCATACATACAATATACTTTTCACGGTATCTTTTATACAAAGATAGATATTTTAAATTGCAAAACAAATTTTTCAAATTTATTTTAGCATACATTCAAATATAATCACATTGCTAAGGTTAATTGCTCTTTTGTACATAATTCAGACATGTTTCAAATAACAAT
>OKVE01000695.1_pt1 | contig 12143 bp, 16 predicted proteins | sample 1604781 | NCBI WGS metagenome assembly OKVE01 (sample SAMN01760918, study PRJEB22395) | human gut metagenome
TTGTTCGGTCCGGGTGATTATTGTGCGCTTACAGTGGAAATATCAATATTCAGGTTTCCGGTTTGCTAATGCATATTAAGTTAAGTGAAGTTTCTGGAGGTAAGGTCATCCAGTGTGCTTATGCAGACGGTGATGAAGGCCCAATTGAGTATCGAGGGTGTCCGATTGAGTATAGACTGTTAACCGCAAAGGAGATACAGCAGGAGGTTCTTGGAGAGGATACTATTCTGAAGGAGCCCCTTACTGCCGACTACGATTCCGATGAAACTCCCGAGTCAAATGAAGAAGGAACTGTCGTCTACGAATTTGGAAATCCATCATACTCGGCCGAGATGAGAGAGCAGACTAAATCTGATGCCGAACAGGGAACTGCTATCGTTGAAAACGGAACAACTCAAATAGAACCAATCGAGGTGGAGTCTCAAGGAAAGACAGGGTGCAAGACAACAGGTGTTTCCTCCGAAGAGATTGAGCAGTTGGTAAAGGATTTCAAACGCTCCTGTGGAGACTATCATGTTGCTCTTCGTGAATGTGAAGCAAAATCTGCAGTAGTTGGTCCAAGTGTTATTCGCATTAAGTTTAAACTCGGTCGTGGTCAAGCCTTACAGGGATTAGCAAGCCATCTTGAGGATATAGGGCGTGAAATGAAGCGAACAGGTGTCATTATTCAGCAGGTTCCAAATTCAGATGAATTACTGCTGGATGTCCCGAGGCTTCAGAGAGAGAAGGTTCTCTTCAAGGATGTAATCAGTTCAATTCCAAAGGTAACATCGCCAGAGCAATTGCTCTTCCCTCTTGGGAGAACACCAAACGGAAAAGATTTGATTGAGGATCTGAGCCAAATGCCGCATATGCTTGTTGGTGGTAGTACCGGCTCTGGTAAATCAGTGTTTTTATTTTCCATGCTGGCTGCATTGCTGATGACACATCCTGAAAAAGAGGATATGCAGTTAATTCTGTCATCTTCAAAGTTGGAGGACTTTATTCACTTCGAAGGATTGCCACATTTGTATTCAGGTAGGATTATATCCGATGCAACTGAAGCTACGAAAGTAATAAAGGAAGTTATCTTCGAAGAATCCGAACGTAGGGGCAGACTCCTGGCAGAGGCAAGGGTTGCCAATATTGTTGAGTATAACAAAAAGGTAGCTGAAAAGCTTGCGCCGATTGTTGTAGTTATTGATGAGTTTGCGGATTTAGCTGACCAACTGGAAACAACAAAGGAAAAGAACGCATTTTATAAGCCGGTTCAACGAATTGCGCAAGCTGGGAGAAGCAGAGGAATTCATCTTGTAATTTGTACGCAAAGACCAGAAGCAAAACTCGTCCCGTCGACGACGAAGGCTCAGTTAAATGGTCGTGTGGCGTTGCGTGTGAATGATGGTATTTCTTCGAGAATGATAATTGAGGAGCCTGATGCACAGTACCTTCAGAAGCATGGAGATATGATTTATCGTAATGGCGATATCATTGAGCGTGCTCAAGGCTACTTGATTGAAATTGAAGAGTTGGATAAAATCGTAGACGATGTGATTCACGGTAGAATTTAAGAAGGGAGGTAGCAGATGGCAGACCCTAAATCTATAGACTATGTATATGGGACCTTTCAAGCTGAAATAAAAAATCGATTCCTATGCAGTGTAAATATAGGCGGAAAGGATGCGGTCTGCTACATTCCATCATCCTGCAGACTCAGCAATTTCATCGATATGACAGGTAGAACGGTTTTGTTGAGGCCGATAGAAACACCGAACACAAGGACTGCCTATGCCGTTTACGCAGTAAAATACCGTAAGGGTTTTATTTTATTAAACTTGGCGCAGACCAATAGGGTGATTGAAGCTCAAATTCGAAGACGGTATTTTTCATTTTTGGGTGTAAGAAAAAAGATTTCCCATGAATATAAAATCGGGAATTATAAAGCAGACTTATTTATTCACGATACAAACACACTCATTGAGATTAAAAGTACTTTGTCATTTTCCAAGAAATCTACTTTTCCAACGGTATACTCTGAAAGAGCTGTAAAGCAGTTGACTGAAATTTCACGTTTGTTGGATGAGGGATACCGTGCCTGTTATATTTTAGTTTCGCTAAATCCGAGTGTAAAAGAAATTACAATAAATTCGGAGATAGAGGATTACTATAAAGAATTTATGAAATGCATTGAAAAAGGGATGACCTATTGTGCCTTCTCAATCCGATTGCATGAGCAGACTCCAGAATTGTACGCTAAGATCAAAATTACAATATAAACTTTCCCTATGTGTACATCTGCCGTGAACACTACTGACTAAAATATTTTAATGAGAAAACGGGGCTTCCTGCTGGCTAAATGTCTGATGGGAGCCCCGTTACTTTTACCATTTATGCAGTTTATCGCACCTTATCGATGTCAAACACGACAAGTAATGGTGTAGCTAACCCGCGAGCCCGGTTGAAGCGGTAAACAACCCCCGCACTAATTGAATAAGAAATTACTCAGCGCACCCCTTACATGGGGGTATAGCTCAGCTGGGAGAGCGCTTGACTGGCAGTCAAGAGGTCAGCGGTTCGATCCCGCTTATCTCCACCAATCGGGTGCGCTGAGTATTCTTAATAAATGCTTGCTTTGAAAAAAGCAAGTTTTTTGTTTTATGTCCGCTTCCCTTTTGAAGCGGGCTTTTTTTATGCGGCGATTGCCGAAATGTCCAGTCCAGCGCTGAACTGCTCAAAGTCAATGTTGAAGTCGATATGCAGCCGATAGTCCCGATACACCTCCACACGCCGGATCAGGCAGCTCACAATCATTTTCTTTGACTCCGTGCTGGCGCTGTCGTACATATCCGCCCATGAAATAATATCGTCATACTGAGCGTTTAAGGCGTCCAGCATGGCCTGTCCCTCGTCGTAGGCCGCCTGCGCCGCCTCCATAGTGTGCTGAACTTCGAGACATTTTGTCTCACAGTCAGAAATCAAAGAACCAAGCAAATCCTGCGAAAAAGCACTTTCGCCCCGGAGAGATTTAATGACCTCTGCCCGGAGCGTATCAAGCTCGGCGGCGGCCTTGGCGTAGTCTGATTTTGCACTTTTGAGAAGCGCCTTCCGTTCTTCCATCTTTTCACGATAACGGATATTGACGATTTCACTTTTGGGGATCGCTTTCATCCGTTCAAAGATCTGCCGCACCACCTTATCAATGATACCGTCAAGAATATGCGCCGTGTAGCCAGTCTGCCCGTCACACTCGGTTTGTTTGCGGGTCTTGCCGTAGCAGATATACCGCACACGCTTTACAATGCGGTGAGCATCTTCCTTGCACGGATAAGCCTTGCCGTTGGTGGTGAGCGCCAGCCGGGAGCCACAATGCCCGCAAAAGACATTCCCGGCCAGCAAGGACTGGCCACGGGTATTCAGCGGTACACGCCGTTCCTGTTCGGCGGAGTTGGCGCGGGAGGTACGAATGTGCTGTGCGGCCTCAAACAGCTCCGGCGCTATGATCTGCAAATGGGGCAGCGTTTGGGAGCGGCTTTCGCCGCTGCGAAGCACCCCGGTATATGTCAGATTGCAAATGATACCCCGGACGCTGGCGTGATGCCACATTTTACCCGTTCTCGCCCGATAGCCGAGGTTATTTAAGTAGGTGGCGATCCGTTGAGCGCCGAAACCCTCATGCACATATTTGTCAAAGATGATCCGTACCACAGCGGCCTCGGCCTCGTTGACAGCCAGCTCAAAAACCTCGTGCTTGCGTTTATTGAAGCGCCCGCTCTTTACAAGGTCATACCCATAAGGAGCAAGACCGCCCTTGAAACCGCCGTCCTCGACGAGCTGGCCGAGAGCGGTTTTTGTGCGAATTGAAGTCTTTTCGCTTTCGCCGTCGGCCTGCCAGAAGCGAATGTAGTTGGTGAGCTTGTCCGTGTGATTATCAAAACGCTGCTCACCCTCCTGCGTACTCCAGACCCGGATGCCGTTCTTAACAAACCATTCCACTACAAAGGGCGTTTCGTCAGCGATACGCCCGATGCGGTCAAACATGAACACAAGCAGAATATCGAATTTTCCCTGCTTGGCTCGTTCCTTGATGATTTGCAGCTTGTCCCGGTTTTCGGCTCTAACCTTATGCCCGGACACACCGTCCTCCTGTTCCTCGCGAACGATCGTCCAGCCCATTTTTTCACAGAAGCGATGGCACTCTCTGCGCTGCATGGGAATGTCGGCTTGGCTTTTGTCGTTGTAGTCCACCTGCTTGTCGGTGGACACGCGGTATAGGCAATCGACCCAATTACCTGTCATCATTCTGTTTTCTATCATATTGATCCGTCCTTTCATTTGTCGATGGGTCAATGAAAAAACGCAATCAATACGCGGGGAATATGAAGTTTTCAAGGTACATAGGGACTACCCCCACTATTATTATCCCTCTGTTCGGGAGGGATTGCAAGGATGTCGCCGGAGCTATTTTTTGCCGTATTGTTGGCAAAGGAAGATAGTAAAATCTGCTTTACATGATGGAGCGCTGCCGCATTTTTGCAGTCTGCAAAGCTGGCGGTGATGGCGTAGCCATCCACAGCAAATGCGGTATGTTGTTTTCTCTGCTGCATAAAGACCTCCTTTTCAATTCTCGGCAACAGGGAAAGGCCAGCGCCTCATAAAAGCGCTGGCCTGCGGCTTATGACCTTGGGACGAAATGTCCCAAGGTGTTTTTGAAAGGCGGGAGCGCCGCACCCGCTCCTGTTGGCCTGTCATAAGACAGCTCATATTCAATGCGGCGCTCCCTCACAGCGGACAGCGACGATCCGTGACGGAGCATCAACTACCTTGCTGCGGAGGGGTGAAAACTACCTCTCATATACCAAGGACAAAAATCAGGCAAATGGAGATACCCTTAGAGAAATTTTTTCAAATATTTTCTCATGGCCGCCTTGCCGCTTTTGACGGAATGGCGAACGGCGCTCTTGTCAACGCCCTGCTCCCGGGCGATCTGGCGGTAGCTTTTGCCGAGGATCAGATGCGCCTCTACCCGGACGCCCTGCACCTCCGGCAGAGAATTGAGGGCGTTCCACAGGTGGACGAACAGCTCCATGCGATCCAGAAGCTCCTGCGGCGTCGGCTCATGCAGGCAGGCCGAGTATTCGATCCCATCGTCACAGTCGAGGGAATACTGCGCCTTGTTGCGGGTCGTGCGCCGCTGATGGGCTGCCTCATACAGCTTGTCCGCCTTCAGCTCGGCGGCCACTTCGTCGGAAACTTCGATGTATTCATCATGGGTGTACCAAGCGTAAAAGTCCTTCAGATTGATGGTCGTCATTTGTATTTCCTCCATTCGGTTCATGTGTGGGTGGGTGAACAGAACGGAGGAACGGCGGGGATCGGCAGCCGGGGCTGGCTGCTTTGGGATAAATTGTCCCAAGGTGCAGGCATATAAAAACGCCCGCACAGCATGACGCTATGCGGGCGCACGAAACAACATTTTCACTTACATACTGACAGATTTCGCATCCACAGTCGTATAGCCCCGACGGTAGAAGTGCGCTTTTTTTAGCCAGTATAAATCAAAGGCGCTATCAATAAAGAAAAAGGACATGGCGATACCTCCTTGGACACCGCCGTATCCTTAAAAAAGGGCGACTTTACCACACCCTCCGTTGATCCAGTTTTTCAAAAGGAAAACGGCGGCTTGAAATATGATATTTCAAAACCGCCGCTTGATTTTAGCACGCAAAATCGTCATCGAATGGCGGTTTCATGTGTTCGGATTACTTTTTCTTTTCAACCTACATTTCACTCAATCCAATTTCGCATTTGGTTATCAATTTTGAAATAAGACATCGTTCCTCCACCATAAATCCAGTTATAGCTCGGATAAAAGGCGATGAAGAAACGAAGCCCATCTTTCGTTTCAACGCGCAGGTTTCTCTGATTCTCGGCAAAGGCGCTATGCGCTTCCTGCAGCTTTTCTTCTGGAATATTGCCAAACACTTCCGCTTGGAAATCATCGTTGCCGTAGCTTCCAAGGGCAATCGTCATATTGTAGAACTCTGTAATTTCCTGCCGCTCGACAACTGGTGTTCCAGTTTCATTTTCATTGTTATTGTCCATTTCCGTAATGGACTTAATATCGTCCGCACTTTCGATACCATATACACGGTAAAGTTCCGTGAGTGAACAATTTGTGTTGCTGTCAAACTGATAAAAGTTGCAGAACAGCGCAGCACACCATGTCTCACCGTTTCGCAGGACATAGACACCATCAGAAGCGGCGGGATTATACTGGTACAATTCCATATCCGTTTCAATCGGCGTACATTCGTAGCTATCATCACCATCGGATTTCAAGTAAGCCACATGATCGCCAGCTACATCTTCTGTGATTTTAGAGGGTAAACCATATTTTTCAAGAACTTCTGGAGTTTCAACAACTTCATAGAATTTCCCATTAAGTTCAAAGGCGGCAGTATCTTGAAGTGGGTCTTGGTGGTCAATTCCGCCTTTATGATGTAAAATAGGAATTGCTATACCTACCACCAAACAAAGACACGCCGCCATAGCACCCCATCTAAACCAGCGTTTGGATTTGGGACGCTTGTACGCCTTTGCGTCCTGCACAGCGTTTTCATTGATTCCGCCGATGGCATCAAGAATATTCTCATTTGTCATTACAAAAACGCCTCTCTTTCTAAAATAGATTGTAGTTTCTGTCTCTGCCTATGTAATATCATTTTCACCTTGCTCTGCGAAAAGCCAAACTGCTCGGCAATCGCTGAAATTGGGTCAAGATACCAATAGCGGCAGATAAAAACTCGTCGCTCCATAAGGGGCAGACTCATTACAAAATCATTGATTACCTTTTCCAATGCTCCGGCTTCTACTTCGTGTTCTACACTATGGTCGGACGGAACACAGTCCGCTAATTCATCAAGCGCCAACACAATTTCGCCGCCGCCACGCTTATCTGCGGTACGCCCCCGCCACTTATCAATAGATATTCTGCGGGTAATTTTACCTAAGAATGTAGAGAGAATGGACGGACGGTGCGGCGGCATATTATGCCAAGCGTCAAGGTAGGTATCATTCACACTTTCATCCGCGTCCTCTGCATTTGAAAGAATATTATAGGCGATGGCATAGCAGTATTTTCCATACTTTTCCGAGGTTTCTGTGATTGCATCTTCTGAGCGCGCCCAATAGAGATCAACAATACGATTGTCCTCCATCCTCATTCCTCCTCTCGTTGTGATAGAGCCTCTTCACCTATCTACTCGATAAATTTTCGTTTTGGTCACAGGTTTTTTCGATTTTTCTTTGGGACAAATCGTCCCAAGGTAATAAATGCACAAACATATTCTATTTTATCAGCGTCATCTTGCAATCTCAACTGTGAAAGTAAGAAACGGCGCTATCGAATCTTCCCTGCTTGGCACGCTCCTTGATGATTTGCAGCTTGTCCCGGTTTTCGGCTCTAACCTTATGCCCGGACACACCGTCCTCCTGTTCCTCGCGAACGATCGTCCAGCCCATTTTTTCACAGAAGCGATGGCACTCTCTGCGCTGCATGGGAATGTCGGCTTGGCTTTTGTCGTTGTAGTCCACCTGCTTGTCGGTGGACACGCGGTATAGGCAATCGACCCAATTACCTGTCATCATTCTGTTTTCTATCATATTGATCCGTCCTTTCATTTGTCGATGGGTCAATGAAAAAACGCAATCAATACGCGGGGAATATGAAGTTTTCAAGGTACATAGTATCTTCTACCATTATCATTATACCTCTGAACGTCAGGGATCACAAGGATGTCCCGAGATTGAAGTTTAGTAGTTTTCCCCGCAAATGAGGATATAAGAATTTGCTTCACATGGTGTACGGCTGCCGCATTATGGTTTTCCGCAAAGGTTGCGGTTATTTCAAAACCATTAACTGAAAGAACAGTCGTAAAGGCCCAGCCTATGAACGCTGGGCCAAGGTGTATAACCTTAAACAGATGGCGGCCGCGCTGCAATATCTGAAAGAGCACCAGCTATTTGAATATGACGATCTGGCCGCAAAGACCGACGCCGCCACAGAGCGTTTTCACACGCTGGCCGGGGACATTCAGCAGACCGAGGCCGAGCTTTCCCGTGTGTCCAATCTGATGGCCGCCGTGGTGCAGTACGCAAAGACCCGCCCTGCGTTCGATGGGTACAAGGCCGCCAAGTACAGCCGGAAATACCTTGCCGAGCATGAGGCGGAGCTGGCCGACTACCGGGCAGCCAAGGCGACAATGGCCGAGCTGCTGGGTGGCGAGAAGCTCCCCAAAATGGACGTACTAAAAGAAAAACGCCGCCAACTGGCAGCGCGGAAAAAAGCTCTTTATTTGGAATACCGCAAGGCCCAGCAGGATATGCGGGAGCTGGTGGCGGTCAAGGGCAGCGTGGATCATCTGCGCGGGCTGACGGACAGCCAGCGCAATAAGGAGCAGGCCCGTTAGGGACGGCGACGCAGACAATGTTTCTTCTGGTCACGGTGGCCAGAAGTCCAGCGGGTTTGGGGGCACCCCAACAAGCATTTCTGCAACGTGGAAATTGCAAGTGTCAATACACTTGCCTTGCTTGCCGCTACCGCGCTCCCCCGTAGGCCCTACGAAAAACGGAGGCAGCGCCGTTTCTTACGCTCCCTCCGTTTCGCGGTTTTCTATGATTGCGTTGATAATCCCCTCGACGAGCCGCAGCTCACTTTCGCTGAGGGAATTAAGCAGAATGTTGATCCGCTTCTTTGCGGCTTCATCGGCGCTCATATCGGGGTAGAAGTATTCATCTACGGAGATACCGAACATTGTTACCATTTGGTAAAAGGCATTGAGGCTCGGATGCTGTCCGTCATTTTCGTGATACATAATGGTACGCGGATCGCGGTCAACAATGTATCCTAACTGCTCCTGCGTCATACCCTCGCGCTCACGGGCTTTCTTAATGGCAAGTCCAATCCCGTGAAAGTCAAATTTGCGCTCGTCCCGTTCAATTTTCATAGCATCACCACCTAATGTAATTTTACATTTCGGGTAATAGCATTTGAACGATGTTATATTTCATTCTTCTGCATATTTAATTTCATATATTTGCCGAGCAAATTCTCATAGTTGACAATGACTGCGGTGTAGCATATAATGTGCTTATTAAACAAGTACATTATATGACAGGAGGCACAGCCTCATGGAAATCATTATCAGCAGTAACACCAGCAAACCTATTTATGAGCAGATCACTTCTCAAATGAAAGCTATGATCATGAGCGGCGAACTTCAAACCGGCGACCCGATTCCGTCTATGCGGGCACTGGCAAAGTCGCTTCATATCAGCGTCATTACAGTACAGAAAGCCTATGAAGATCTGCATCGTGATGGCTTTATTGAAACAACAGTAGGCCGTGGCAGTTTCGTGTCGGCACAGAATAAAGATTTCTTTCAAGAGGAACAACAGCGCCGGGCGGAAGAACATCTCCAAGAGGCTGCCGATATTGCGCGCTCCGGCGGTATCCCTTTGAGTAAATTGGTTGAGATACTGGCGATGTTCTATAAAGAGGAGGGCTAACGATGGAAAACATTTTGCAAATTGCAGACCTGACAAAACGCTACCCCGATTTTTACTTAGACCATTTGACCCTCAATGTTCCAAGCGGTAGCATTGTCGGTTTAATTGGGGAGAACGGTGCAGGAAAAACAACCACCATGAACCTGATCCTCAATGCTGTTACCAAGGACGGCGGAGATATTCTTGTTTTCGGGCAAGATAATCTTTCCCACGAAAAAGAGGTCAAACAGCGGATAGGCGTTGTGCAGGATGAATGTAATCTTCCCTTTATGTTCTCTCCCACAGACATTGAAACCATTATGCGTCAAATCTATGCCCAATGGGACTCCAACCGCTACTGGGATCTATTGAATAGGTTTGATTTACCTGTGAAACAGGAAATCGGCTCATTTTCAAAGGGTATGAAAGTAAAGATGAATTTTGCGATTGCCCTTGCCCATCATGCTGAATTGTTATTGTTGGACGAGGCAACAAGCGGGCTTGATCCCGTTATGCGGGATGATATGCTTGATCTGCTGTTAGACTTTGTTCAGAGCGAGGAACGCGGCGTTCTCTTTTCTACACATATTATGAGTGACCTCTCTAAGATTGCGGATTATATAGCTTTTCTGCATAAGGGGAGATTGCTGTTCTTTGAGTCGAAGGACGAATTGATCTACCACTATGGACTGATCCATTGTGGGGAAAAGCTATTTCGAGAAATTGACCGTGGCGATATATTGGCGTGGAGAAAACGGGATTATGAATATCAAATTTTGGTGGCAGACCGAGAAGCTGCTGCTCGGAAATACAAGGGCTGCGTAATCGACCCGGCCACCTTAGATGACATCATGCTTTTGTATATCAAGGGAGGGTCGCTATGATTGGTTTGGTCGCAAAAGATCTTATCGTATTCAAAAAGATATGTAAACCCGCTTACCGTCTGTTAGGCATCATCCTATTACTGTGCGCCTGCATTTTCATTCCACAAGCGGCAATCCCGTACATTTCACTGCTGCTCCCGCTAATGGGCGTTGCTTTTCTGACCGAGTTGGTTAAAATTGAGGAAAAGAGCGATTGGAAGAATTACTTACCGGTTCTCCCTATCACGGATAAGGAGATTGTTGTCGGGCGCTACCTGTTCAGCGGAATACTGTTTGTTAGTCTCTCTGTGTTGACTTTCTTGCTTTGTATCATTGCTGCTTTTACAGGACATTTTTCGTTCACCACAGTTGTACCAAACCTTGTGTTAGGTATGTGTTGTACGTTGCTTACGACCTGTTTGGGTGTTCCCTCGGGCTTTGTTTTCAAACAGTCAAACTGCACCGGGGCAATGATCGCCGCCATCATGTTCTGTGCGGTAATACGGTCTACTGGTCTTGATACCGCCTTTTTCGCCGCATCCTCATTCCTTGCCTACGCACTGCTTATTATCGTTATGGTATTACTTCTCTACCTGTCCTATCGCGCGTCACTCAGCATTTTCAGAAAAAGGCGTCGTGCAAAAAGCAAGGTGGCATCTAATGACTGAAAACAACTGGATTCTATGTCCAATATGCAGAAATAAGACACGCATCAAAATTCGGGGTGATACGGTGCTTGAGAACTTTCCTCTGTATTGCCCAAAGTGCAAACAAGAAAATCTGATCCGAGCTTATCAACTAAATATCATAGTTATCAAGGAGCCAGACGCACAGACGCAGAGCCGATAACCCGTCGCCAATAGGCGCACGGATTATCGGCTCTTTCCTTTTGATAGCAACTGCGCTGGTATCAAAACAAGACCGTTGCAATGTAAGCGCACAATAATCACCCGGACCGAACAAAGTTACGGCAGAGTCCCGTTCGCGGGACTCTGCCGTTTGTTCATTTCCGTATATGTTCCCGGTGCCGGACTGCCGGGTGCCAGGGCATCACGGGCTGTTTTGCGGCTTTGTGCGGCACACAGCCACCTTTTGTTCCTGTTTTCATTTCCGCCTAAAGGGTGAAAATAAGGGGGGAGAAACACCGGCGTTTCTCCCCCTTGTTCTATGTGTTTTGCCGCCCTGCCTTACGAGAAGTTCAGCTGCTGCTTGAGGGCGGTTTGCAGGATCGCGGAGACATTCAGCCCGGCCTCGTTGGCGGCAGCGTTCAGCCACGAGGGAAGCGTCACATTCCGGCGCACCGTGCGCTGTTCGTTGGCCCGGCGGTAGGCCAGCAGGTCAACATCTACCAGGGACACAACATCTCCGGTGGCATGGTCTACGTGCTCGCTGGGCGCGGGGAACGGCTTTCCATCGTCCTGCATATCAATGCCCATCAGGCCGATGGCGTCACGGGCCATGGCGATAGCTTCCGGAAGGTCTTCGCCCTGGGTGTTAATATCCAAGTCCGGGACATAGGCCATATAGCCGCCCTCCGGCAGCTTTGTAAAAATCACAGGATACACAATTTTCATGATCGTAACCCCCTAAAGATATATGATATGCGGAAAGCAGCGGACTTATTTCAAGCCCCGCCGCCGAATGATCGCCTGTGCGACCGCTTCCTTGATCTCCTTCTGTCGGGAGATCGGCTCAATGCTCTTTCCGTCGGTGTATATGTCGTGGTCGCCGCCGCTGCGCTTGTAGTACCAGCCG
>OKVE01000696.1_pt1 | contig 12101 bp, 5 predicted proteins | sample 1604781 | NCBI WGS metagenome assembly OKVE01 (sample SAMN01760918, study PRJEB22395) | human gut metagenome
CCGTACGAAGTACTCTGTCATTGCGAGCGTAGCGTGGCAATCTCCCGGAAGGGAATCCTTGTCAGAAACTTATCACTAAAAACTCATATCGGGTTTGTTTTTTGCTTTTCATTTTTGAAAATATTTGTATAATAACGTTTATGAACAACGTTGAAAATCACAAGAAAAACAAAGAAATCGCGACGCTTGGGATAACGCTTGCCCTTGTCGTCGTGTTGCAGACTCTTGCGGAAATCATACAAAAATTCGGGCTGCCGATAAGTTTTGCGCTGGGGCTTATTCCCGTCTTCGTCTGCGGACAGGTTTACGGCGTGAAATTCGGCGCGATCTCGGGCGGCGTATTCGGGCTTGTAAGTTTGTTTATCGCGCTTATTTATTCGGGCAGTATTCCCATGTACGCCGTTGCGATAAACCCGCTCGTATCGGTGCTTCCGCGCATATTGTGCGGCACTGTCTGCGCGCTCGTATACAAAGGGCTGAGCAAGGCGGCGGCGAAATCGACAAAACCGCGCACCGAAAAACAAAAACGCGCCGTGAACTTTGCAATCGGCTGTTTTTCAACGATTTGCGGCGTTATCACCAACACGATATTGTTCCTTTCAATGTTTCTGGCATTCGCGCACGGCAAAAACTACGACGGACTTGTCATAAATTTCAAGTGGCTTTTGTCAAGCGTGGTTGCAATCAACACCGTTGTCGAACTTTGCTTGTTTGCGGTAATCGTGCCGTCGATAACCGTAGTTTTGAATATCATAGAAAACAAACGTCAAGATGAAAACGGGGAAATTTAGCGATATTTTGCCTTTTCGACAGAACCTGCCGAGAAAAACACAATCTCATCTAAATTTCCCCGTTTTCGGGGGATTTTAACTCTCGGAAGATTTTTCAAATTAAAAACTCTCGCGATTTTGCGAGGGTTTTTTAGGTTTTATTCTTTCTCGTCGTTTGCGGTTTGTTCGTTTGCGGCTTGTTCGTCCGATGGCGGGGTTTGTTCGTTTTTTGGGGTATTTTGTTCCGTTTCGGTCGGCGCGTCCGTTTTCTTTTTGCGGCCTATCAGCTTTTCAAGTTTAGGGAAAAGCGGGGTGTAGTCGAAAACTTTGTCAAGCCCTTTCCCGATTACCGCGATTATCGGGGCGTTTATCAACGTCGTGACAATCGTCCCAAGCCCCAGGCTATGATAACTTGTCGTGGCGATATTTTTCCAGTCAAAGGTATTCGCGTCCCTGAATATCGTAAGAGCAAGCACCACGGACAGCACCAGAAAAGATAAGTCGAAAACGAGTTTCACCCTGTTTATTTTCAGGGAATATCTGTCGGACAGTTCCGCAACGAAAAGTTCGTGCACCTGAAGCGGCATATACGTCCTGAAAAAGCACGCCACGCCCGCCGCCGTCATCACGTCGCCCGCGATAAGCATAATCCATTTTAAGTACGCTTCTGTGAGCACAACGTTTTTGAAAACCAGCATCCACATGTCCATCACGTAGCCGTATATCACCGCCACCGCAAACGCCAGCAGGTATCGCCAGTTCACCCGTTGCACGACGGCGCACATTATAAGGAGAATCGCGCCCTGCACAAGATATTCAACCGTGCCCACCGACACTGCCCACAGCGGTCTTATCGCCTCGTACACGATAAACGTCGGCGCGGCAATCATCGAAACCCCGAGATCGGCTTTCTTGCTCATCGTCACGCCAAGCGCGACAAGGAATATGCCCAGCACCCACATAAGTTCCGCGGTCTTCGGAATTTTTTTAAGCGGTTTTTTCATTAGTTCACCTTGAATTTTCTCACGATATATTATCACCGCGGGGGAAAAGTTGCAAGCGATTTTCAAAGAAATATGCGCCCTTTCGGACGCATACTTTGTTTTTTGAGATGGGGCGCGGTTATTGCCACGTTCCGTTGTTGTAATTATAGGTTTTGTTTGTCGCCGCCGCAACCGTCGAGTTGCCCGCATTTACAAACACCAGCGATTTGGTAACACTGCCGGATTCGGTAAAGTGCAATATTACTTTTGCATTGATTAACATTCCTTTGTCTATTGTCAATGAACCGTTTCCTTCTATCGATTTAATGTTTGTTATTGTGGCGTTTGCTCCTACGGCAACCGTACCGGCATTATCCGACGTTACGTTTCCGCCGAGTGCGCCGTTGACGTTCATTGTGCCGTTTACAATAAGTTTCGCGTCGCCGCGTGCCGCACCGGGATACCCTTTTTCAGTAAACGATCTATCGTACATAACGAGTTTTCCGTTGACATTGTAAACACTGCCGCTTTCAACGGTAATCGTTGCGCCCGGCAATGCTTTGAACATATAACTTTGCGTAAACGTTGCGCCGTTTTTGAGCGTAATATCGGTACGACCGTCAATCGGGAAGAAAACTTTTTCGGAAGCCATTTTAACCGTTGCCTTAACTACTTTTATACTGATTGACGTGTATCCATCATTTACTTCACCGTGCAAATCGAATCTCACTCTGTCACCGCTCATCGATTTTACGATTTTGCTGTTGTTACCGACAAGTCTGAACAATCCGCTTGCCGCGTTACCTGCATCGGAAGAAATAAAAGTAAGTAATGCTTCATTAATCTGCGCTTTTAGTTTAGCTATTTTAATATCAACTTCTCCTGTTGCAATTTTTGTATATCCCTGCAACTTGCTCCCTTTGTTTATAATTACTCTTGACTGAATTGATCTTAATTCATATTGGCTGAACGGAAACATGTTCGGGGTATCTATTTTCAATTCGTTACCCAATGCTTCGCCTACACCGATTTCTCGATTGCCTACATAACGCGCAGCCGATTCGGAACCGCCCAGCCAGCCCGAAAGATACAGGTTTTCAATCACGGTCGTGTTGTTTGCGGTAATTTCGCCGTTTCCTTTGATATATCCGTACACTTCAAGCGTTGCGTTGTTGAGCGTAATCGTGCCGCCTAAACTTATTTCGCAATAGTTGCCCGATACGGCATTTTGGTTTGTCCCTGCATCGATTTTGCCGGTTTGCGCGCCGACGATAAGTTTTCCGTTGACGATAACTTCAATGCCTTCGGGGATAACGAGCGTTTTATAAAGTTGCGCAGTTCCCGTAAGCGCGGCTGTTGCATTGTAGTTGTCACTTCCGTCTTCGCCCGCGCCGATATGACCGACTGTGTCGTTCTCGTTAAACGGCAGAAGCAGCGTTACGCCCGTTTTGACGGTTTTGAATTTTACGTCGTTGTAAAGCACGCCTGCAATCTCTTGCGAAGCAAACGCCGTGTCGTTCAAGACGAAAATCGTTTGTCCGCTTGTCGCGACGTCAAGTGCGTCTTCGATTGTGTAATAGTTGTTGCCGACTTTCACGCCTTTGACCTTTACGTAAACGACGTTGTCGGACAAAGCGAAGTTGTCCGCCGTAAGCGTCGCGGTCGTTTTGTGCGTGCCGGCATCGGAAAACATATTCTTTTCAAACGTCAGGGTGTAAGGCTCCGTTACTTCGATGTTATTGTACTTCACGGTCGTGCCGATTTCGTGCGACGCGCCGTCAAAGTTAAACTCGAAAAGGTTTTGTGCGAGCGCTACCGTCGCCTTTTGAAGAACGAGCGTTACCGTCGTTGCAAAATCTTCGTAGTTGTCGGAGTCCATATTGTACTTCGCCGCGTACTCCGTCTTTGTGCAATCGGGGGTTTCGTTCGCGTCAGCCCAGGTAAATCCTTCTGCGAGCGTGTAATTTCCAAGCGTTTTGTTGGGATCGTATATGCCGGAAAGCGCTTCATGCGCGGTAACAGACGTATACGTTGCTTTTTCGATAACGATTGTTTTTGTAGTTTCGCCCGAAAGGGTATAGTTTTTGTCTTCCTTAATGGTTACCGTATAAGTGCCCGCGTTTTTGAACTCGCAAGCCTTGCCGTCTTTTGTGAATATAAGATTTGCGGTTTTGCCTTCGTACGTTGCCGTGGGCAAAGTCTGTCCCGCGGGGCTATAAACGTAGTTTTCCGCATTAGTCCAGGTGACTTCGGCAGTCTTTTTGTTTATCGTGAGTGTGCCGGTCTTGACAGTCACCGCATAATTATCGCTTGCGGTAAGTCCCGAAACGGAAATATCGTATACGCCGGCATCCGTGCCTGCGCCGCTGTAAACCGCTTCGTCCGAAAGCGTTTCACCCTCTACAAGCCCCGTGACGGTGTACGAAAATGCGGGGATTTCTTCTCCGTAAGTTATCGTGACGTCTTTAACCGTTACGGTGACCGCTTTCTTGTTTATCGTAAGCGTAACGTATCCGACATGCTCCGCGAGGGTGTCGTTGTCAACAACCTTAAAGTATATTGTGTATGCGCCTGCGTTTTTATATACGGGCGAAGAATTAAGCGTGCAATCGTTTTCGGTCGTGCCGTACGTTATCGTGTAGTTTTTGCTTTCGTCGGTCTTTGTGACCACAACGCCGTGCGGCTGCCCGTCGTACGTCAGCGTAACGTCCGCGAAATCTATTGCGAAGGTAACCTCTACAAACGTAACGCTCATTTCGTACGAAATTTTGTAGCAATCGGCGTTCGTAACGACAAGGTTTGTTTTGTCGAAAGCGTCTGCGTTATATGTGCCTGCGACGTCCTTTGTTATCGTGACGTATCCCGTGACGGTATCGCCCGCAACAAGTCCGATTTTTTCAAGGTGTTCCGCCTCGACCGTGTATGTTTTTCCGACCGCAACGGTCGGCGTATTATTGAGTTTTATCGTAAGATCCTTTGTGCCGACGTAGAACGTTGTGTCGGGTGCGGTAATTGCATAGTTTTTGTTTTCCGCGGCTTCTGCATTAAACACAACGCTTGCGGTATATTCGCCGATTCTTGCGCCGACCGTATAGCCGGTTTCAAGCGTGTAAGAAAGACTGTCGCCGTCAAGCACGCCATCGACTTTTGCAGACAAATCTGGCACTTTATCGCCGTAAACGATATCTTTAATTTCGTTTATCGTGATTGTCGCTGCCTTTTGTTTTACGGTGAAATCAGCCGTGTTCACGTTGATTTCGTAAAACTTCGTCTTGTCGCCCGAAATGGTTACGGCCGCCGTATACGTACCCGCATCGAGTTTTTCTGCAAATTTCGTTTTGGTAATCGTGAAGTCATCTTCCTTGTCCGAAGATTTCAACCCGCTAAAAGTATAACTTATTATTGGCGAATCTTCACCGTACGTAAGTTCGGTTTTGTCCAGCGAAACGGTTACCGTGAGCTTCGCTTGGTTAATCGTAATCGCGCCGACGGTTGTGAGTTTTATATCGTAATTCTTTTCGGGATACTTTTCGCGTAAGACCGAGATGTCCACGTTTTCGATATTATACGTGCCGACGTTATTTGCAACGTCGCCCGTTATCGAGGTCATGCCCAGGTGCAATTCGTATTTGCCGCTTTCAATCGTATACGTTTCGCCGTTTATGGCTGCGGTAAGGCTCGGCAAAGTATCGCCGTATGTCAACGTGTCATCGTCGGGCGTAACGGTGGCGGAAACTTCCGCTTTATTTATCGTTACCGTGATTTTTCCCGACGTGTAAGGGTTGTAGTTGTCGCTCCTATACACTCTTACATAGTAATCGTGTTCGCCGCAGTCGAGCGCCGACAAATCGACGTTTTGAAGCGGGAATGTTGTGTTGTCGGTGCCGTATGTTACGACGTCGTCCGCAAGAAGTCCGCTTATTCCGATTTTGGCGGTTTTATCGCCGTACGTCATTGTGACGCCCGTTACCGTAATGCCCGAAATGTCCGCGCGGGATACGATAAGCGTTTCGTCTGCCGAAAAGTCTTTTTCGACAGAGCCGCAGTTTTCCATTGACGCGACGATTTTGACGTTTGCCAGATATTCGCCCGCCGCAAGGTTTTGAAGGGTGAGCGACCGCTCGTCTGTCGTCGTCTCCGTCCTATAAACTTCGTTATCTTTAAGTATGGTCCAGAAGTATTCGTAAGTAACGCCCGTGTGCAAAGTGGTGCCCTCGTTCGGCATTACACTAAATTCGGCGGTGTTGCTTTCCGTAAACGTGAAGTCCGCGGGGGTATTAACCTTGAAATCGCCGATTGCGGAATCCATAAGCCTTAATTTCAGCGTAAGCGTAAAGTTTTCAGCCGGCATTGTCGGCAAATCGAGCTCGTCGATTCTCGTTCCGTCCACTTTGTACCAGCCGTCGTAATCAAGAATTGTAGCGTCGTACGTCGCGGCGCTGTCTGCCGTTTCAAAATGGTCACTGATGGACGCGCCATACTCGACCTCCGCCGTGTAAACCGTCGTGCCGTCAAAGTTAATAAACGTCAGCGTGAACTTCTTCGTTTCCCATTTTGCGTTGACGATAAGGTCGCTTGTGACGTTGTCGAACGATTTGTCCCATCCGACGAACTTTTTCGTCGTGGTATCGAATACGTTCGGCGGAGTTGCGGCAAAGCCGTGTTTCACCATTTCGGTTTTGAGTGTCGTTTCGCCGTTTTTGAAAATAACCGTATACTCGTTAAGTTCGTACACGGCGGAAACTTCAATGTCTTCCGTCACCTTTGAAAAGTCTTTGTCCCATTTTGCAAAATGCATGCCTTCGGGCGGCGAAAGCCTGGCGGTATCGGGCGCGGTCGCGGCGGCTTCGTATTCCACCGTTTGGGTTTCAAGCACCTTTTCGCCGTCCTTAAACGTCACCGTGAACGTGTCGACGTCGTACACCGCGTTTATCGTAAGGTCGCTTGTGACCTTTGAAAAATCTTTGTCCCATTTTGAAAAAGTCTTGCCGTCCTTTTCAGGGACTTCGGGTGCGGTTACGGTATCGCCGTGCGGGACGTTTGTAAAGGTTTCAAGCACCTTTTCGCCGTCCATAAACGTTACGGTGTATTTATTGATCGTCCATTTGACGTAAACCGTATCTCCGTTTTTGACTTTGGAATCCTTTGTAAGCGGCTTCAAAAAGTCCGCGTCGCGATACAGTCTTCCGGTGTATCCTTCTTTTTGAAGACTGAGCGTGAATAAGTCGGAAAACACGACGTTTTCCTTGTAAATGCTGCCGTCTTCGTCTTGGATTTTCACAATCACTTTCGTTTGTCCGTCTTTGTCAGCCACGTTGCTTTCGTTGCATGCAAACAGCGTAACAAGCCCGATTAAGAGCACGATACACACGAGCATTGTTTTTAATCCTTTTTTGCTCATTCAACATCCTCCTCTACCACGGGATGAATTTTCATCCCTTGGTTTCCTTGGTTTTTTATGCTTTCCTGCCATGACAGGTTTCTGCTCGATTTATTATTGTAAAGGTAAAATCTGAAATCGCCCGCGCCCGCAGCCTGTGGCAACATTTTGCCCTGATTTCGGATATTCTCGTCCTTACTGTTTTCAAGCACCGAGATATTGACGTCGTACACGCCGAACTGCTTTGTTTCGTCGTTCGCTTCCGTCAGGTCAAGGTACGAATAGTTATATCCGCCGCCGTAAAACGCTATGCCGCCGTGGACGTATTCCGTCCCGCCGACGTTCAGAATTATATCGCGGCATTCCGACTTTACCTTTGCGACTTCTTTCATCATTTCCGCAACGTTCATCGAAAGCCACGGATTTGCATCGCCGGTAACTTCGATAAGCGTGCTACTGTCGACGTTTGAAAGGTTTTTCCAGTCAAGCATCTTTACGTCGCCGACTATGCGAAGCGCCGACGCATACGAAGTCGCCGCGCAATCTTTCCACGTCGTTATCGTGCCGCCCAACAATAATTCGCCCGAGAAGTGCGTTTCCATACCGACCGAGAACAACCCCGACGTTTCGAGCACCGAGTTTTTAAGCGTAACGTCGTTGATAAGATAATTGTCGTTAAAGTATTTGTCCGTCTTGTTGCTCTCGCTGTAAGGCGAATACGGATTGTTGTTTGCGTCAAGAAGTTTTCTTTGCACTTCGTCTGTTTGTTTCAGCGCGCGGTTACTGCCGATTTTCAATATGAATTCGCGCGCGTTTGAAAGCACGCAACTTTCAATATGCACGTTTATCTTCTCATCTTGCACGTTAAACGCCGCTTTGTCTTCAACAACGGGACTTCCCATTGTGGATCCGCCCGCAAAAATTCTGACGACGGTGCGCCCGTTCGACACGCGGCTGTTCAGAAGTTTTGCGCTTTTTGCGATTTCAAGCGTAGTGCCGACGTAGTTGAGTTTCGACAAGTTGAACTGTCCGTCTTCTTCAAGAAGGCTATCGTCGCTGCAACCTTTTAAGACGACGTTGTTTATAAGCACTTTGTCCGTCCTTACAAGGAAAGAAATGTTGTCCTGTCCTTTGACGCTTGCGGACGATATCGCGACGAAATTCAAAGGCCCTTTGAAAATTTTCGGAATCCCCGTCGCATCCTTGCACTGCGTGAACTTGTCGGCGTTGATTTCAAAGCCGTTGCCGTAAACGTGGTTTTTGAACTCGATAAGATATTGGACTTTCTTGTTTTCGTCGTTTTCGCCGATGTTATCAAGATACGTTTTGTCGTACGTGGTTGTGAATTTTTTGACGTCTTTTTTGAGTTCGTCTTCGGTCATAGCCGTGCCGTCGTTTTTGACGCCCAGCATCACGTCGCTTGTCAGCACGACGATATGCCCGGCTTCGGTCACCGTTTTCAGTTCCTCGTAATTGCCGACGTTTCTGCCGTCTTTGACCGCGCGAAGTCTGATTTTCGCGCAGATGTTCGTGCCGAAGTATTGGTTATAATTTTTGAGTTCCGCATTGAGCGTGGCAAGCCCCGTGCCCGTCGCCCTGATTTCCGCAGAAACCGCGTCGGCGTTCGTCGCCGGTTGCGCCTTGCAGGAAAAGAGCGAATTATCGTCGGAAAACGCGACGTTCATAAATTCGTCCGTGAACGTTTCGGAGCCCGCTTCCGTGACAACCCTTACGAAAATCGTCCTCGTGTCCGGTCTTCCTTTGGGGTTTTTGCCGCCGATTGTCAGTATGTTTTCGATTCCGTACTCTTTCGCGCTGTCCGCAAACTCCATCGAATACACGTTGGGCACGACGCGGATTGTCTTTTCGATTTCTTTGATGACTTTTCCGTCGTGTTCGGCAGTGATTTTGATTTTGGCAAAGCCCCTTTTCGTTGCGGTAATAGTTGCAAACTGCCCGTGTTGTTCAAGGGTTATTACGTCTGCGCCGTCGATTATTTCAAATTTCACGTCCGCGTCGTCATCGCTTTCGGAATATGCGACGTAGGTGACTTTCGTGTTGTTTTTTTGTTTGATTTCGTCGCCTTCGCCGTCATAATACGACGTACGCACGTCAAGGTTATATTCGGTAAACTCCAAAGAAAAGTCCGTTGCGCCGACCTTTCCCGAAATTTCTTCGTCCGAAAATTCTTTGTCAAAAGACAAGGTCAATACGAATTTGTTTTTGGAAATCCTTTCGATTCCGCTTGCCGTGACTCCTTCGGGCAAAGTAAGGTCGGATATTTCAAGGGCGTCGTTTTTGCTTTCGACGAAAAGTTTTGCCGTTGTTGCGTTGTTTTTCACGGTGACTTTCGCGCCGCTGCTTTTTCCGTTGACCGCAAAGCCCGTGCTGTCGGTATCGACGTTGACCTTGACGGTCAAAACCTTTTCAAGCCCTTCTCGTCCTTCGGGACAAGTAATTCTGACCTGCGTCTCGCCCGAAAACAGCGCCTGCGCCACGCCCGTGACGGCGTTGAGTTTCAGAATGTGATTGCCGCCGATTTCTTCAAATATCCTTGTTTCGCCCGAAAGGTTTTCGGGGTACAGTTCTGCGGAAAAGACGTTTTCGCCACCGTCTATCGAAACTACGTCGCTCGTGATTTCATCACCGTTGACTTTGGGATAAATTCTTAACACTTTCGTGGAATATGCGGAAACTATGACGCTGTCCTTAAATCCTTTTTCGGCGGAAATCGCCGTGATTTTCACCTTTCCTACGTTATCTATATGAAGTTTTCCGTCGATTATTTCAAAACCTTCAGGGGCTTCGTCGCCGCCGACACCCGATATTTCAAACGAATATTTCTGATTCCTTGCGTTGACGGGCTGCACCTGCGCCAAAAACGTGATGGGGTCGTAATCGGCAACATCCACGTCGATAAATCCGTCTTCGTTCTGCGTCGTGATTTGTATGCCCGTCACGGGAATGTCCGCGTAAACGCCCGCCGCTTTCCCCACGGAGAACAGCGCGATCAGAAATACAATCGGTATTATCATTATAAGCGCGATTATTTTCTTTTTCATATCAATCCCCCTCCGTTACCCTGTCAAAGCGGGCTTTAATCCCGATAAGGTAATATAAAAGCGAGCCGACAAACTCCGCCGCCGCGCACACGCTCACGAAAACGTAAGTAAACCAGCGCATATCTTTGCCCCTGACGTTCGACAATACGTTGACGAAAAGGGGTATTCCGCCAAGAAGCATCGCGGACACAAGCCCCAGCACGACGATTATCGACACGTTGTTGTTGCTTTCTCTCACGACGTTGTCTTCTTCCAGCGAAAACTGCGGACTGTTCAGATCCTTTCTTGTGGCGTACAGTATCTGCGACAACGCCATCATCGCGCCGACGAAAAACACGAAAACGCCTTCACCCGCCGACACGTATTTCTTTGCAAGAAGCACCGTCGCCGCAATGCCGACGGATATGACCGCCACCGCAAAACTGAGTGCGATTTTCGCGCCCATAATCTCGTTTATCGAAAGCGGCAACGTCTTTTCGACATAAAACGATTTCCCGTCGCGGCTGACGTTCGTCGCGCAGAACGTGTTAGTAAGCGCTCCGAAAAGCACCGTGAGCAAAATCGCCAGCTCGAAATCGCTCTGAACGTAAACGAGCGACGTCAGGAAGTTTTTGCCGATGCCCATACAAAAATATACCATAAGCGGCATTATCGCCGCCACCGTGAAGTACTGCACCGCGTAATCGGGCGTGAACAGCACGAGATTGAATTCCTTTTTCAAAAGACTTAAAAACGGCGGGAGTTTTCTTGCCGCGGATTTTTTTGCAAAAATCATTATTGCGCCCGCCGTCGCGCGCGTTTTCATCGCCTTGTTGTACAAAAGCGACGTTATGAGAATGCCGATTGCGCCCGTCGCGACGGTTATCGCCACGATTATCCCCAGATTTTTCCAGACGTCCGTTTTCAGTGTGAACGCCGCGATAAAGTTTGCGGGGACAAGGTTTTTCGTCACCGAAATTATCGTCGTCATCGTCTTTTCGGAAAAGAAAAACTTGATTTCGCCCGTTGACATAAGGTTTTTTAAGAAGTCGAGCACCGTCGCATAGCAATAAAACAGCGCGAAAAGCACCAGCGTTACTATCACAAGCAGGCAAACGTACTTCGACGAGAAAAACTTTTTGACGTAATAATACGGCATCGCAAGCACGCTCGATACCGAAAGTGACATAACGGGAATAATAAACGCCGCAAGCAGCCCGAGGATCACGTATCCCGCGCCCTGCTTCGTCACGCTTGCGAACACCGCCACGAACGGCACGAGAATCACAAACGCCGACAACACCTGTTTTGCGTAAATGAAAATGATTTTTGAATACAGTACGTCTGACGCCTTTACGGGAAGAGTCTGGATAATCATTCTGTCGTCGCTTTCAAAAATCGCGCGGTTTATTGCTACGACGCCGCCGATAACGTCGACCACGAAAACGAATTCATACACGAACGTCATTATTTCATATTGCCGCGCGCGCACGTCGCGTACGCCGTTGAGCCTGATTTCCAAATATTTCGCGACAAACGCGCCGAACACCTCGATAACGACGTACATAATAAACGCCGTCATCACAAGCGTAAGCAACGCGCCGACGATATCGATGCGTTTTTTGTCACGCTTGAAATAAGACAACTTTTCGGTCATCTGTTTTTTCAGAAGTACGCCCAGCATCAGTCTTCCTTATTAGTATCGTAATACTTTTCGATAAGTTCGTCGCCGTCGAATTTGTCCTTTCCGGTGACGATGATTTTTTTGAGTTCGCCCGCGGCAATTATAATCACCCTGTCGCAAACCCTTTCCACGACGTCGAGATTGTGCGACGAAAACAAAATGGTTTTGCCCGTCTGCACGTACTCGCGCATATAGTTTATGACGGCGTTCTGCGTGCGGGGATCGAGACCGAGCATAGGCTCG
>OKVE01000698.1_pt1 | contig 12080 bp, 31 predicted proteins | sample 1604781 | NCBI WGS metagenome assembly OKVE01 (sample SAMN01760918, study PRJEB22395) | human gut metagenome
GCCCATTAAAGCGGTACGCGAGCTGGGTTCAGAACGTCGTGAGACAGTTCGGTCCTTATCTGTCGCAGGCGGAAGATATTTGAAGGGAGCTGTCCTTAGTACGAGAGGACCAGGATGGACATACCGATGGTTTATCAGTTGTCACACCAGTGGCATGGCTGAGTAGCCAAGTATGGAAGGGATAAACGCTGAAAGCATCTAAGTGTGAAGCCCACCCTAAGATAAGATATCTCATACCGTAAGGTAGTAAGATTCCATAAAGACTATGTGGTTGATAGGTTGGAGGTGTAAGTACAGTAATGTATTGAGCTGACCAATACTAATAAATCGAGGGCTTAACCACTAATATATATTGGTTTACAATTTATCTCTCTATGTATTTTTGAGTGTGCTATTATATATGTATATTAAAAAAATAATAGTACATAATAATAATAAATTTTTTTGTATAAATACTTGCAATTATTAAAAGTATGTAGTATAATACAAAATGAATTCAGTTATAGTAAGTAATGATGTTTAACATCTTACAATACATTTCTGGTGATGATAACATAGAGGAAATACCTGTTCCCATCCCGAACACAGAAGTCAAGCTCTATCGTGCCGAAAATATTCACGGGTTACCCTGTTGAGAAAATAGGTTGTTGCCAGATTATATATTCTCCGTTAGCTCAGTTGGTAGAGCGCTCGGCTGTTAACCGATAGGTCGTTGGTTCAAGTCCAACACGGAGAGCCAAAACATAGGGTTTTGAACATATTTCAGATTTATTTGAAAATAGTTCAAAACCCTATTATTGCTATGTTTCACGGTTTCATTATATTTTGAAATCAATACAATATATTTTAAAATTCTTTCACAAGGCTGTAATGGTGGCTGTAAAATTATGCGATTAATTTTAGTATTTTTATAAGTTTATCATCCTTTTTTAAATACATTTTTTTAATATTATTTACAATTTTATCTAATTCTTCACTAGGAATATTATCCTCATTTATTTGTGATAATAATAAATTATTCTTATTTAAATAATCATAAGTTCTATTTGAGTGTTTCTTTTCATAAGTATCAAATACATCACAATAAATTTCAAGTGTTGTTCTAATGTCAGCGTGTCCCATTACTTTTGATAAAACATTTGCAGGCATTCCAGCCTCAATGCATCTTGTTGCAAATGTATGTCTTAACATATGCTGATTTACATCATATCCTTTTCCAATATTGTAATGTTCACAAAATCTTTTAAAAACCATATTGATTTGACCTGTTGTATAATATGTATTTCTTTTTAAATTAAAAAATAAAAGGTTTTCAGAGTTAGGTTGATATTCTTTATTAAGATACTCTTTTAAAATGAATTCTATTTGTTCATCCATTACAATATCTCGTATTCCATTTTTAGTTTTAGTGTAACTTCCCATAACAGTTTTATCATTAGTGTCTTTTGTTAAAGTTCTTCTAACATGAATAACTTTATTTTTAAAATCAATATCTAAATCTTTATCTAGTGCATTAATTTCTCCCATACGCATACCGGTATAGAGACTTAATAAAAATTGATAATGATATTTGAATCTAGTATCATTTTTTATTGCCTGTATAAATTGTTTTTGTTCTTCTATCGTAAAGCCATGAACACTTTTATCTTTTTTATTAGATTTAGGTTTGCAAAATTCAATCTTATCATCCAAAAAATTATATTTAATAATATTTTTTCTAACCGCTCTTTTAAAAGTATTATTAAGAACTCCATATATTTTGCCAATTACAGAATTTGAATATTTTGTTATATATATAAGAAAATCTTTTAGATCATCTTCAGTTATTTTTTGTATTTCCATATCAGCCATATAGTGAGAGCAAATTTGATTATATGTATTTAATTTTCTAACATAAGAACTATCACTTAATTGATTAAGTTTATAGCCATTATCTATAAACTCTTTTGTAAGTTCTTTAAATTTAACCTTTGATTTATCAACATATGAATCAGTATTTAATTCTGTTATAATTTTTTCTAGTTTATTTTTTACTTCTTGTCTAGTTTTTCCATATATTGTTTTTCTTTTCCTTTTGCCTGTTTTTTCATCATACATTGCAATAGTATATTCAGTAACCCAGAAAGTTTTTCCATTAATTTCTCTTTTGAATATAGTACCTTCACCATTTCCTCTTTTCTTTGTTGTACCCATAATAAAAAACCTCCATTTTTCTTCAATTATCACTTGAAAAATGAAAGTCTTTCATATATAATATAAAAGTAATCACTTTCAAGTGATTATGCTTTGGATAATGTGTGTCGTTCCGCAAAAAATGAAACACATTATCCGTTTTTTATTTTATAGAATATTATAAAAATTAATAGTCAGATATATTTTCATTGTCTAACTCGTTTAAATTATCAATACTGTATCCAAGTGCTTCTTCACAAAAATTACATAAAGTTAGTCCTTGTTGCTTAGCTTCTTTTAATGAAATAAATTTCCAACCTGTAAAATTTTCTTGATAAATCTTTGGCCATTTTTTAAAGCAACCTGTACATTTATGATATGTATGCCCGCCATCACATATTAAAACATAAGAATCGGTGTCAAAAATAAGATTATCTGGGACTTTTTCAATTTTTCCATTTGGATGAGTAATTGTTACAATTTGATTTTCAAAAGTAGAATACTTTAATTTTGTCTTTTCTATGGTTTCTGTTTTTGGCTCATAGGTAGTAGGTGCTGCATTGTTTGTTTTATATAATTCAATTCCTAGTTTGATACAATCGTAAATCCAACCAACAAGGAAAAGTCCAAGTGTGAATAAATATAATATACCCATTAAGGTCTTTTTCTCATAAAATTTATGCATACCTAGATAACCTAAAAACAAACATAATATAAAATCTACTTTTTTATTAATTTGTTTGTACATAATAACCTCCAAAAATACTTTATTTAAAAGCACTTTTATTTTCAACTTTTATTACTCTACCTATAATTTGAAAATTTTTCGTTTTTAATTCTTCTTTTGTTAATTTCATAACAGGATAATATACATTCATAGCTTGAAATTCAATACCATCGTTATTATCAGTTATTTTTCTAATATATTCTTTATTATCTAATTTAAATAAAATTGTTTGACCGCTTTCGTATTTATTAGATTTTTGAATAAATGCAACATCTCCTATATCAAGTAAAGGTAACATTGCAGAATCTGTAGCAGTGTATTGAAATATATCACTATTGGTTCTTAACTCATCTGGAGTTCTTTCCATTGGAACATCAAAGCCCATTATCCAAGCTTCATCTACATTTAAAATCTTACATAATATATATATATTATCTTGTCTAGCTAAAGCCTTACCTTTTAAATACTTATTTATAAGAGATTGGGATATAGTTTTTGAGAAGGCTTTTGTTTTTTCAGATAATTCAATTTGATTTATATTATTTAATTGCATAGCAATTGCTAATCTATTAGCAAAACTATCAGTTCTTTCGTTACTCATGGCAATCCTCCTTAAATATATATAACATCATATCAAAAAAATGAAATAAAATCAATAGTTTTGAAAGAAAATACAAAAAAATGAAAAAAATTCATAAAAAGTATTGACATTTTTTAAAGTCTAATATATTATAATGGAAAATATGAATTAAGTTCATAAAAGAAAAGGAAGGGAAGTGATATGATGTTGAAATTATTAGATTATTCACTATTAAGAGGAAGAATAAGAACATACTTTGGAAGTGAAGCTAATTTTGTAAGAGAATTACAAAAGAAAGGCGTAGAAATGAGTACAGGAAGTTTTTCAAACAAAATAAATTGCAAATCTCCATTTAATCAAATGGAAATAATAGAAATTTGTAATTTATTAGGGATACCTATTGAAGAATCAACAAAATATTTTTTTACTAAAAAATATGAATTAAATTCATAAAAAGGAGAATGTGATGAAAAAATTAAATAAATGCGGAACGACACACATTATTCGAAGGGGGAAAATAAATGGAATTAAATGATAATGTTTTTTATACACCAGCAGAATTTGCTAAATTAAGAAATTGTAGTGTACCAACAGCATTAAGTATATACAATTTAAAAAATTTTCCAAGTGAAGATTACGGAAAAGAAAAAGTGGCCTTGGGAAGTGCTATAAGAGAATGGTATGGTAAAAAAAGAAAGAAAGGGGAAGAGTAAAATGAAAATAGTTAATAAGAAAAAATTTATTGTAAGGATAATAGAAATATTAATAATTATAGCAACAATTATATTAACAATATTAGCAATTAATTATGCAAATAAAATAAGAGGATATTCAGCAATGGGAGGAGAATATTTGATACCAATTTTAGGATTACTAATAATTTTAGTAATAGAGACTGTATATGAAGAAAGTGAAGAAAAGAAAAAGAATGCAAAACATCATAAAAAATAAAAGAAAGGGAACTTAAAATGAGTAATCTAGAATTTATAAGAAAATCATTGCAACATGATTTAGGTTATTGGAAAGAGAGAAAAGAAGCGGAGCCAGACAATGCTTTTTATAGAGGAACAGTCGCAGGATTAGAAGCACTAAATGAAAAAATTAAATTTGTATTTAAAGAAGAGGAGGAAAAAGAACAATGCCAGACAGATTAGATAAAATTTACTATTGGCATATTATAACACTAGCAAAAATGAAAAGTAAATTGAAATTAATAAGAAAAAAAGAGCTAATCTCAAATACCGACCAAAGTATAAAAAATTAAACTCTTTTTGAAAAATATTTATATAAATACTTTCTGTTTATATTTTATCACAGAAAGTTAGAAAGGGCAAGAAAATGGAAAAAGAAATAAAAAAATGGAAAAATGATTTTGAATGTTCAAAAAAATTAGAGAAACTTTTAAAAAACAAAGTGTTTGGAAATGATGCTGAAGAGATAGAAGAAGCAGAGAAAAGCGAAGAACTAAAAATGTTAGATTTAAAAACTGAAATTTTATATGGAGAAAAATATCTTGAAATATTTATAGGTGAATTAGTAGGAACTGATATTTCTGAGAGTGCAAAAAAATATAACATAAAAAGAATTAATGAACATCTAGAAAAAATCTTGAAGGAATATGCTCAAATGACCAATGAATTAGATGAGATTATATTTAACAAAAATAGAAAGCAAAAGATTTGTAACATTTGTGGAAAAAGTTATGAAGGATATGGAAATAACGCACAACCAGTAAATAATGGAAGATGCTGTGATAAATGTAATGCAACAGTAGTTATTCCAAGAAGAATACAAGAACATCAAAATAGGAAAAACTAAGAAAGGAGATATATTCTATGGAAAAAAGAGAGGTCGAATACATCAATGAAAGTGGATACATAAAAAAAGAGGAAGCTATTGTAAAAAGTATTAAAGAAATAGCAAAAATAAAAAACATAAGAGCTTTTTGTACAACAGCTGATCAAAAACATGATTTATTTGTAGATGATAAATATAACATGTATGTTACTGAATAAAGCAAAAGGAAAGAGGAATTAATATGGGAAAGTTTATTTTAGGATTTATTATAGGCTACATAGCATCATTCGTAATACTAACATTATTAAGAGCAAGTAGCGAAAGTGCAAAAGAAGAGGAAGAACAATCAAAAAGGGGAAAATAAGCACGAAAGACACCTTGAATTTATAAAGAAAGGGGGAAAAGGACAATGGAAAAAGATATGCAAGAAAATATAAAACTAGAAGAATCAGAAAAAATAAAGAAAATAGCAAAGCAGTTATTAAAAGAAATAGGAATAAAAACACATATTCTAGGTTTTAAGTATTGGGTAACAGCATTATTACTTGTAATAGAAGATGAAGAAAACTCAGAAACTGGAAATATAGTAATGATGAAGTTATATTCTAGAATTGCAAGAAAACATAAAACAACATTTTCAAAGGTTGAAAGAGCGATGCGTTATGTGCATTTAGAATTAGACTTAAAACAACAATTTGATGTTGATTATCCTATTAATAATACAGCTTTGCTATTTTTATTAAAAGAAGAAGTTATGAATAGAATGCACAACACTCCTGAAACACAGAATGAATAAGTTACTTGTGCAACAAGAGATTTTGTCGAATAGAGCAACATTAAGAAAGGAGTGGGTAATGTGTGAATAGGAAAAACAAAATAGACCTTGAAAAACAGCTCTCTGAATTCTATTCTACATTAGACTTCAAGCCTATCTCTGCAAATGCTATCTCGATATATTTGGTATTACTGCAGATAGCTTGCAAGACAGACTGGCTTCGAGAGTTTAAAGTAACAAATACTATTCTAATGAGCAAAGTGAAAGGTTTAAATATATCAGCTCTGCAAAGAGCAAGAAATGAATTGATTAATAATCAATATATTTCATATAAGAAGCGGAATAAATCAAAATGATGCTTCTTCATATACAATAATGAAATTGTATAATGAGCAATTTAAACAAGCGGACGAACAGCCGAACGCACAACCGAACGCACAAGCGGAAGAACAGGCAGACGAACACATTATAACTAAACTAAACTTATTATTTAATTATATTTATAAAGGAGATAGCGGAGAAGAAATTGGACTGAATGAAAATGACAGAGAATGCTTAATAGTTCTACTAAAAAGGTTAGAAATGTATTGCCGGAAATATTGAAATATATAATCTAATGCCACAAGAAAGAGTTTTAGATGAAAAAATAATGTTCTGGGCATTGAAAGAAATATATCTTAGTCCGCATAGAGTTTATTTAAATAAGCTTACAAGGGAAAAATTCACATTGAAATATTACAAGACCAAGAAGTACATAACAGAAAAACCATACTACAGACTAGAAGAGATTATAAATTATTTTATAGTTTGTCTGCATGAAGAAATGGAGAAGGAGAAAGGAATATAACATGAATAAGTTTTATGAATTATCTTGCAGGAGTGAAGTACCAATTTACACAAAATATAAACCAACTCCAGATGGAGGAAATGTAGTTAATTATAAAAAAGAAAAGCTATACAACTATTACAAATGTGATTATTGCGGATCCGAAATAAAGATTACTAAGAAGAGGCAAGACATGACAGGAGGAATTGCAATAATACCACATACAGTTACTAGAAGAGGAGAAATAAAATTGGCATTATGCAATAAATGTTTGAATCCAGTAATAAGAGAATTTGAAGAAGAAAGGAAAGAAAATTATGGGAAATGAAATTATAAAAGGAAAAATGCAAGAAATTGCAAGAAAAGTAAAAGAAGAGCTACCAGAAAACTGGGGATTTGTAGTACTAGCATTTGAATTTGGAGACAGTGATGGCAGAGAGATGTTATATGTATCAAATGCTAATAGAGAAGATGTAGTAAAAGCAATGGAAGAATTTGCACAAAAAACAAAAAGCAATTATGGTAACGATACAGGGAAATATGGAAGGAGTGAAAATAAATAATGATAATAGTAAGTCAAGACAGAAAGCAAATAGTAAATCATGATAATGTGACAAGAATTTTTATAGAAAATTTAGAAAATGGAGAATTTGGAATAGGAGCAGATACTAATAGTGCTGAAAGTCATGTGTGGGATTTAGGATGTTATAAGACAGAAGAGAGAGCAGAGAAAGTTTTAGAAGAAATCATAAAAACATATCTATCTTATGCATCAGTGAAAAATCTTACTGGAGATATAAAATGTATACATACTATACCATCAGCTTATGTGATGCCAAAGGAGTGAGATATATGGGAGAAGAAAATAAACCAAGTGTAGTTTGTTATTCCTTAAATGGAGAAACAGGAGAAATGAAAGAGTTAGGAAAAATATCTTCAATATCAGAAAGCGAAGAAATCAAACCTAGCGAGATAAAAAATATAGATTATGCTAATTTAGGAGAAGAGTTTAATGGAGAAGCTACATTTACCATAATACCAAGAACAATAACAAAAAAGAGATTTATTAAACTGCTAATGGGATGTGGCTATCAAAAGAATGAGGCAATAAGGATGCATCAAGAATATATGTCTACACACAAAGTTAGAACAAAAATAGGACTAATAATGTTTGAAATATTTTATCCTACAGATGAAAATGAAATCGAATTAGAATTGAGAATTGGAGGAAGTGAAAATGTTAATTGTAAGTCAGAATAAAGATGTAATAGTGAATTTGCAAAGAGTAAATTTTATAAAAATAGAACCAGATGAAAATGAATTTGACATAGAAATAAACTATGGGGATGACTATTGGGATGTAATAGGAACCTATGAAAGTTATGAGAAATGTAAAGAGATTTTAAATGCAATTGCACAAGAATTTAAAAGATTAGTATTAAAAGTAAACAGACAAAATACTATGCAGTCAGAATTTTATAACATACCAAAAGTATATTATATGCCAGAAAAATAAAGAGGTGTAACAAATGAATTATGAAATTGAGATAAATGAACAAATAACAGGAAAGGCAAGACCAAGAATGAATACATATACAGGACGAGCCTATACTCCAACAAAAACAAAGAACTATGAATATTTAGTGCGTCAAATATTTTTATATAAATATCCAAATTACAAGCCAATTGAAGGAAGAGTAACTATGACAATAATAGCATATTTCGATATACCAAAGAGTACAAGCAAGAAAAGAGAAGCGGAAATGTTATCAGGAGGAATAAGTCCAACAAAGAAACCAGATTGGGATAATATAGGAAAAATAATAAGTGATGCGTTAAATAAGTTTGCTTTTAAAGATGATGCACAAATAACAGATGTAAGAATATTTAAAAAATATGCAAAAACACCAAAGGTTATAGTCAAAATATCAGAATATTAGGAGGTAACTATGAAAGAAATGATATATCAAGCTGAATATAAAAGAGAAGTTCTTGATACAGGATATTGTCTAGGTTTATTATATTTTATTTTCAACTTAGGTTTGCATCCAACTGCATACATAAAAGTGCCAAAGAACTCAAAATATTACGGTAAAGATATAGGAGAAATTGATTTAAATGTTCATGGAGGAGTAACCTATGTAAGAGATTATTTATATATATCAGAGAAACAAAAAATTGATGGATGGTTCATTGGTTGGGATTATGGACACTATGGAGATTATGCAGGTTATGAAGAATTATTACCACAAGCAATAAGAGCGGGAGGCAAAAAATGGAGTACAAAAGAGATATATCAAGAAGTAAGGAAAGCTTGTTATGAGATACAAAACAAAAAGGAGGAAGTAAAAAATGGGAATAAAGAATAAATTAAGTGATTTAAATGATCATTTATTTGAAGAATTAGAGCGTCTAAACGATGAAGATTTAAAAGGAGAGGCAAGAGGAAAGAGAAAGAGCAAAGAGTATGGCTAATATAGCTCAAACAATTATAAACAATGGAGAATTAGCATTAAAAGCAGCGAAGCATTATGAAGAATATGGAGACAAAGAGCAATTGCCACCAATGCTACAAATAGGAGATGGAAAGTAATGCACCATTTTACAAATGAACAAATAGAATTTATTAGAAAAATAGCAAAAGGCAAAGATACTAGAACAATAACCGAATTAGTCAATAATAAATTTGGATTAAATTTAAAAATAAGTCAAATACAATCATGTAAAAGTAACCATAATATTAAATCGGATATTGACTGTAGATTTAAGAAAGGTAATATTCCTGCAAATAAAGGGAAAAAAGGTTCTATGAATCCAGAACAATATGAGAAGTGCAAAGCCACAATGTTTAAGAAGGGAAATATTCCACCTAACAGAAGAGAAATTGGAAGCGAAAGAATAGACAAAAATGGATATATTGAAATAAAAATTCAAGACGGAAAATTAAATAAGAATTGGATTAAAAAACATAGGTACATTTATGAGCAGGCAAATGGAAAAATACCTAAAGGACATAAAGTTATATTTGCAGATGGAAATAATAGAAATTTTAATATTAATAATTTAATTCTTGTTACAAATGCTGAAGAATTAATTATGAATAAAAGAAAATTAATAGGAAAAGATCCGGATTTAACAAAAACAGGAGCTATAATTGCAAAAGTTTTAAATAAAGCAAAAACAAGGTAGATGATAATGAGTAAAAATATTGATTATGAGCAATTATATTATGATGTTATTTATGAAAATAGAAAATTAAAAAATAGAATAACCGAGTTAGAAAATGAATTAAATGATTTAAATTCCTGTAGAACTAAAAAGAATATAGACTTACAAAAATATATTATTTTACAAGTTAAAAGAAGGAGGAAATAATGGATAGGACTACAATATGCAAAAATTGTGAATGGTGTATCCAAGCATTAAATGACGATTTATCATATTGCTTATTAAAATCAAAAATGATTAATTCACTTGAGAAATGTAATGATTATAAAGATAAGACGGGAAACCATATTACTATCTAAAATACAAATGAAAGGAAGAAAAGTATGATAATTGAAGATATGAAACAAACATTAGATTTATTAGAAAATATAAAATATTTCTTCTTCAATATAGAAGATACAGAAAAGAAGTTAAATGCTGAATTATACAAAAAAGAAGGAGAAAGAGATGATTTATTGCATGAGATTGAATTAAGTAAATTAAATGCTATAGAAATAATGACTACATATAAAAGACTAGAAAAAGTGTTAAAGGAAAGAAGAAATATAAAAGACAAAATAGAATTAATAAATACAATTAAACCTTATACAAGCAAATTTATAACAAAAGGTATTTGTGCAGAAACAGATATAACGATAAAAAATATAGTAACATTAAAAAGTAATCAAGAAAATAGGCAATATACACCAAGAGTAATACAGGACTTAAAATGTGCGAAGAAAAGGAAGGAGACTGAATAATGGACATAAAATTAAAGGATAGATGGATAGAAAAGCCATCACCAAAATCAATGAGAAGAGGAAGCGGATGGTTTGGTCAGATGAATAGAAGTTATACATATAATGGAGAATATGCTGCAATTACAAGAGAAATTGATACAGAATGGGGAAGAGTAATACATTGTGCTTTTAGAAATAAAAACGGAACTGAAATATCATGGAAAGAAAAACAATGGCTAAAAGATAGCTTGTTTGGAGAAGATAGAGTCGCAATAGAAGTATTCCCACAGAAAGATAGATTTGTAGATGCAGCTAATATGTATCATATATGGATATTTGAAAAAGGGTTTGAATTACCGTTTGGAATACATGATAAAGATAAATCTGAAAGGAAGGAGGAAAAATAAAATGCCAATTAAAATAAAAAAATATGTAAGAACAGAGTATGGATATATTCTTGAAAATACAATTGGAGGCCATGGCGATATAATAAAAAAATTAGTAGACGGAGACAAACATTATGAATTTGAATATGGAAAAATTGTAAAAAGTAGTGATACATTAGTTACTATTGCAGAAGTAGGAGATTACATAAATGGAGAAAAAATTATAGAGATACAAGTACCAGAAGTAGAAATTATTTCACCAGATAATTACACACCAGACGAGCAAATTACAGTATGTATATTTAAATGTGGAAAAGGAGCTTATTATAGACATATTAAAGAAGAGGAAATAACTAGCATACTTACACATGAACAATATTATCAAAATGCTTATAGAAAATAGAGAAAGGAGCTTCAAAGTGAAATATTTAATAAATAATAAAATATATGATACAGAAACATCTGAAAAGATAATAACATATATAAAACAAATACCACATAAGGGATTGTTTAATTTTATATCTTATCCGAAATATAGACATACACTATATAAGACAAAAAAAGGACAATTCTTTGTACACATAGGAGAATATGTTGGACAAACAGATATATCATATAGCAATAAAGATTATATAGAACTTCTATCTGAAGATGAAGTAAAAAGCATATTAAATGCTTTAAATGATATAGAAAAATATGAAGAACTATTTGATGATATAGAGGAGGGATAAAAGTGGAAAAAGGATATAAACCAATTGAAAAGGATAAGCATGAAAATAAAATACCACCACATGGAGGTAGCAGTATTATGCATCAAGAAGAAAAACAAAGCAAATCTATTGGAGAAGTAATAGACTCACTGTTAAAAGA
>OKVE01000708.1_pt1 | contig 12002 bp, 14 predicted proteins | sample 1604781 | NCBI WGS metagenome assembly OKVE01 (sample SAMN01760918, study PRJEB22395) | human gut metagenome
TGCAGTCTGCCCGGGACACCCAGCTGCGCACGCTGGGCAGGCCGCACACGGCAAAGCAGGCGCGGGCCGCTTTCGCCGCCGCACGCCGTGCCGGGTTCGAGAACATCAGCGGCGACATCATGCTGGCCCTGCCCCATTATACGCAGGCCGAGTTCGACGAGACGCTGGAGCTGATCGAGGATGGCGGCGCGGCCCACATTTCCGCCTACCTCTTGAAGATCGAGCCCGACTCTGCCTTTGGCCGGACGCCCCCCGAGGGTCTGCCCACCTCCGATGAGGCGGCAGACTTCTACCTCTATGCCGTCGAGCAGCTGGAACATCATGGCTACCGGCAATATGAGATCTCCAACTTCGCCCGCCCGGGCTATGAGGGAAAGCACAACCTCATCTACTGGGACTGCGGCGACTATCTGGGCATCGGCCCTGCGGCCCACTCCTGCATGGGCGGAAAACGGTTCTACTACCCCGCCGACACCGAAGCCTTTCTGCGGGACGAGGCCGCGCCCGTCATGGACGGCGGCTGCGGTGCGGAGGATTATCTCATCTTGCAGCTGCGTCTGCGCAAAGGTCTGAGCCTCGACGAATACAAAAAACGCTATGGCAGGGAGCTTTCCACCGCACAGCTGGCCTTTGTGCAAAACTGCGTGAAGAGCGGCTACGCCAACTTTGACGGCCACACCCTCGCCCTCACGCCAGCCGGGCTCATCGTACAGAACAGCATCCTTGCCGAGTTGCTGTGAGCCTCAGTGAACAGCAAAGCTCATCGCCGCCAGCACAAAAACACCGATGATGCTGGTAATGCGGCTCACCCTCTGCATCGCGTAATACCATTCGGTTGGCTCACCGCCGTACACTTCCAGCCCGTGGCGGAGGTTCCAGAACAGCAGCGGGAACCGGACATCCAGCACAAGGAGCACCACCAGCGCCCCTATCGGCAGCAGGAACGCCACGCTGCCCCGGGTCTCCAACCGCCCGCCGACGGCCACATTATAGAGCCAGTTGCAGCTGGGCCAGAGGTCGGATTTCTGGTATTCGCCGTTGACGATGACATTCACCTCGTCGGCAAGGCCCCCATCGTCTTCCCGCCACAGGATGGCGTCGCCGGGGTCGCCCAGCGCGGTCCCGGTAAAAATGACCACTCCGTCCTGCTCAATTTTTACGCCCGGGTCGCTCATGCCCTCGACTTTTGATTCGAGCCGATAGTGCCGCGTCTCTCCGTCCATCGTGAACTCCACTTCCGCACCGTTTTCCGTCTGAGCAACCTGCATGGTGTAGGCGGCATACGCATCCTTGCCCGAAAAGCTGCCGTCGGCCTGACGATACAAAAAGGCATCCCGCAGCCAGACGCCCGGGCGGAGAGCGGCCCAGAGATAGAGCACAGCGAGAAGCAGCGCGGTAAGAACGCAGAGCAGGCAGCTCGTCTTTTTCTCCATGGTCAGGCTCCTTTCGTTTCAGCCCAGTTCGATTACTTTCCACCCCAGCTCCCGGATGGCTTCTTTATCATGGGTCGCCAGCAGGGTGGGCTTTGTGCCGCAGCGTACCTTGAGCATGGCTGCGGCTTTTTTCATGACGGCGGGGTCCATGCCGGTGAAGGGCTCATCTAACAGAAGCGTGTCGCTCTCGGCCCAGAGAGCGCGCAGCAAGGCGGTGCGGCGCTTCTGTCCGCCGGAGAGCTTCCGGGCAGGCAGGGCTAGGGCCTCGTCATCCAGTCCTAATTGTATAAGGTCATCTCGTATCTGCTCTTTGTATTGTGTTTTGACCTTGTACTGTTCTGCGGTCAGCACCAGCACCACATTCTCTTCGGCGGTCAGCTGGAGGCAGAGCCTGTCTTCCTGAAAGACCGCGCCGACCCGGCCCACGCCCTCCACGCTGCCGGAGGTGGGTACTTCCAGCCCCATCAGGATGCGGAGCAGGGTCGTCTTGCCCCAGCCGCTGGGAGCCCAGAGCACCGCCGGGCCGTCCACGGTAAGCGAGAGGTTTTCGAAGAGGATTTTCTCTCCGAATTGTTTAGACAAATTCTTTATTTCCAGTCTGTTGTTGGTTTCACTCATTTTTCAGCCCCCTCTTCGCCCAGAACTGCCGCTACCGCTTTATCCAGCAGAGCGAGGAACAGCTTTTCGAATACGGCGCTCAGCAGGATGATGACGAAGGTCCATGCAAACAGCTCCCCGGTGGAAAGGGTAATTTTTGCCCGGTAAAGCGCGTCGCCGATGCTGCCGTCCGGCAGGCCGATGACCTCTGCTGCTACGCCGCTCTTCCAGCAGATGCCCAGCGCCACGCTGCATCCCTGCCGGAACGCGGGCAGCACCGCCGGGAGCCAGACCGCCCGCAGACGCCGCCCCAGAGGCAGACGGAACACCTGCGCCATTTCGAGAAGCTGGCGGTCAGCACTCCCGATGCCGGTGCGCACTGCGCTGTAGAGGACGGGCAGCACCATCAAAAAGCTGATAAGGACGGACAGCGACGAGCCGCTGACCCACACCAGCGCCAGAATGATGAAGCTCGCCACCGGAGTAGCCTTGACCAGCTGCATCACGGGGGCGAGAAGGGCGTCCACCCACTCCCACTTTTCGGCGGCTACCGCCAGCACCGCGCTGGACAGAACGCCCAGCCCGAAGCCCAACAGGATGCGCCCGGCGCTGAAACCGATGCGCTGCCAGAACTCGGCCTGCGGCAGCAGCTCCACCAGCGTACCGATGGCCTGCACCGGCGAGACAAGAAAGACTTCCTGCCCGATGGCCACAGCCGCCGCCTGCCAGACGCCCAGCCAGAACACCGACGCCGCTAAAATTTGAATGCGGCGTTTTTTTGTTTTATCCATGTATTTCTTTGCTCCTGTTCGTTTTCTCGCTCTCAGAATATCACATCATGTATGAGAATACAATCCTTCATCTTTTCTTCTCTTGACATGAAGGCCATAAAACACTACACTGGAATAAAGTAATCCTTATTCTACGTGCCTCCGCGCACAGCTGGGAGAGATGACCATGCACGATTCCGCTCAGGCCCTCCGGGGCAAAAAGCTCCTTCTGGTGGGGTTCACCCTGTTCTCGATGTTCTTCGGGGCAGGCAACCTCATCTTCCCGCCCTTCCTCGGCGCACAGGCCGGGACGGCGCTCTGGCTCGCTTTTGTGGGCTTTGCCGTCAGCGCCATCGGTCTGCCCATCGCGGGCGTGGCAGCAGTGGCCCGGGCGGGCGGTCTGCCTGCGCTGGCCGGGCGGGTCCATCCCCGCTTCGCACAGGTGTTCGCTGTGCTGGTCTATCTGTCCATCGGTCCCTGCCTCGCGATCCCCCGCACGGCCAGCACCTCGTTTGAGATGCTGACGCCGCTGGTGGGGCGGAGCACACCGGGACAGTTCATCTACTCCCTCGTGTTCTTTGCTGCGGCGTACTTCGTGGCCCTCAAGCCCGAAAAGCTGACCCAGCGGCTGGGCCGCATCCTCTGCCCTGCCCTGCTGGTGCTCATCGTGGTGCTGTTCGCGGGCTGCATCCTCCGCCCGGCCGCGCCCGGCTACGGCACGCCTGCCGAGGCTTACGCCGCCCTCCCCGCCGCACAGGGCGTGCTGGACGGCTATCAGACCATGGACGCGCTGGCGGCACTCAATTTCGGCGCGGTCATCGCGCTGAACATTCAGGCGGTGGGCATCACGGAAGAAGCTGCCGTCCGGCGCGGCACCATCCGGGCCGGGTTCATCGCGGGCGGGATGCTGCTGGTGGTCTATGCCATGCTGACCCACATCGGCGGCATCTCGGGGGCCGCGTTCCCCGGCAGCGACACCGGCGCCTCCGTCCTGACGGCACTGGCCGACAGCCTGTTTGGCCGGGTGGGACAGGTGCTTCTGGCCGTTATCTTCGTCATCGCCTGCTTCAACACCTGTGTCGGCCTCATCGCCAGCGTAGGCGAATACTTCCACGAGCTTCTGCCCCGGCTGCCCTACCCCACCATTGCAGCCTTCTTCGCGCTGATGAGCATGCTGCTGGCGAACATCGGCCTTGCGGGCATCCTGAGCCTTTCCGTTCCGGTACTGAACGCCATCTACCCCATCGCCATCGTCCTCATCGTGGTGGAGTTCCTGCCCGGACGGTTCCAGCGGACATCGGTCTGGCGGCTGAGCATCCTCTTCACGGCCATCCAGAGCATCCCTGCTGCCCTGCCCTTCGGCCCCCTCTCCACTTTGATGAACGCTCTACCCCTGAGCAGCCTCGGCTTTGGCTGGCTGCTGCCGGCTCTCATCGGCATCGGCGCGGGCCTTCTGATCTAAGAAAGGGGCTGCTGCACTTTCGGCTAAAACGATGTGCAGCAGCCCCTTCTTTGTTTCAAAGCTTACTTTGCGGAATTGCGGATCGCCGCCATGACCTTGCGCAGGACGGACGGCTCGGTGTAGTAGAAGTTATCGTCCGGCAGCTTGCCGCCCACGGCGGCGGGAGAGGCATCGTAGAGCACCTGCAGGTAAGCAGAGATGTCTTTCTTCATCTCCTGACCATTGCGGTAAACGATGTTGCACTTGGGCAGGGCCTTCTTGGCGATAGCAGCCTTGGCCACCACGCCGACTTCCTCACAGAGGGCGGCGGTGCCGTCGATGTCCTCGTTCGCCGCCTTGACGCTCTTCTGGTAGTCGGTCAGGAAAGCTGCAATGACGTCGGGGTTCTGCTTTGCGTACTCGGTGCGCACCACGGTGACGCCGGTGATGAGCTGGGTGTCACAGACCCTGTTCCATTCCCTGGTCAGGTCGAGGACGACGCGGAGGCCGCTGTCCTTCATCTGGGCAGCGGTGACGTAGGGCTGAGGCAGGACGGCGATGGCATCCTTCCTGGCAGCGGCCATCTGGGCCGTGACCTCGGAAGCCTCGCTGTAGTATTCGATCTTCACGTCCTTGTCGGGGTCGAGACCGTTCTTCTTGAGCAGATAGCGCAGGACGTACTCGGGCGTCGTGCCTTTGCCGGTGGAAAGGATGGTGCGGCCCTTGAGGTCGGCGAAACTGTGGACGGTATTGCCCTTCTCCACGACGTAGAGGACGCCCAGCGTGTTGACGGCCATGACCTGGATGCCGCCGTTCGTTTTCTGGTAGAGGGTCGCGGCGAGGTTGGCCGGGATAGCGGCCATGTCGAGTTCGCCCTTGATGAGCTTCGGCACGATCTCATCGGCAGCGCCGTAGAGCTGCAGGTCATAGTCGAGGGAAGCAGTGCCGTCCTTCTCCATGCTCAGCAGGTTGACGAGGCCCATGGTGGTGGGGCCTTTCAGGCCGGCGATGCGCACTTTTTTGCTCGTCTTGGCCGATGCGCCGCAGGCCAGCACGCTGACCATCAGCACCAGCGACAGCAGCAGAGATGTCAGTTTTTTCATAGGATTTCGTTCCTCACTTTCATTGGGAGAAATTTTCCCGCAAAAAATTTGCAAAACCATTTGCTTTACGCCCTCAAGTTTACTATAATAAGAGAAAAAATACCGTTGCACATGCAACGGAATCGCAGAAGGGCGGTGAGGGCCCGGGGAAAACCTCACGGAATGGGTATGGAAAATTATCTTCCGCTGTTACAATCCACCTCTCTGTTCGCCGGGCTGGAAGCCGAAGCGCTCCGGGTCCTGCTGGGCGAAGTGGGGGCCGTATTGCGCACCTACAGCCGGGGCGAGACCCTCGTACTGGCCGGACAGTCGAACCGCCGGGTGGGCGTGGTGCTCTCCGGCGCCATCGAGGCCTACCATCCCGCCGCCAGCGGGGCGCGTCTACCCATCAGCCAGATGGGGCCGGGCGGTGTGTTCGGCGACGTGCTGGGCGGCTCGAGCCTTTCCAGCCCGGTAACGGTGATGGCCTCGGCCCCCTGCGAGGTGCTGCTGATGCCTTACGAAAAGCTTCTGCTGCCCGGGGCCGACCCGGCCCGCCAGCGGGTGCTGCAGAACCTTGTGCGCACCATCAGCGACAAATACTTCCTGCTCTCCCGCCGGGTAGACCTGCTGCTGCTCAAGAGCCTGCGGGCCAAGGTGTGCGCCTACCTGCTCAGCGAGGCCGAGGTTCATCACAGCCTCACCTTCACCATTCCCTACTCCCGCATCCAGCTGGCCGACTACCTCAACTGCGACCGCAGCGCCCTCTCCCGGGAGCTGAGCCTGATGCAGCGGGACGGCCTGCTCGAGACCTATAAGAGCAGCTTCAAGCTGCTGGAACCGGACGCGCTGCGGCATATGGTGCTGTAACAGCCTCTCCCTTTGGGAGAGCCTTATATAGAAGGAGAACTTCATCATGTCCAAACCGATTTTATGGATCGTCATTCCCTGCTACAATGAAGAACAGGTACTGCCCATCACAGCCCCCCTGTTCCTGAAAAAGATAAACGACCTCTCCGCAGCGGGCCTTGTCAGCGAGAAGAGCCGGGTGCTCTTCGTCAACGACGGTTCCCGCGACGCCACCTGGTCCCTCATCCAGAAGTTTGCCTCTGAGGATGAGCACTTCATCGGCATCTCCCAGAGCCGGAACCGCGGCCACCAGAACGCCGTGCTGGCCGGGCTGATGGAGGCGCTCCACAGCGGCAGCTGCGACATCACCATCTCCATCGACTGCGACGGTCAGGACGACATCAACGCCATGGACGAGATGGTCAAAAAGTATCTGGACGGCGCCGAGGTAGTCTACGGCGTGCGCAGCCGCCGGGACACCGACACCTTCTTCAAGCGGTTCACCGCCGAGGGCTTCTACCATGTGATGAACGCGCTGGGCGCAGACATCGTATTCAACCACGCCGACTACCGGCTCATCAGCACCCGGGTGCTGGAAAACTTCGCCGACTACCGCGAGGTGAACATCTTCCTGCGGGGCATGGTGCCGCTGGTGGGCTACCCCAGCGACACCGTCTACTACGAGCGCCACGAGCGTCTGGCCGGCGAGAGCCACTATCCCCTCAGCAAGATGCTGGCCCTCGCCTTCGACGGCATCACCAGCCTGTCGAACAAGCCCATCCGCCTCATCACCGGCGCAGGCATCGTGGTCAGCCTCATCAGCTTCATCGGTGTCATCTGGGCCATCGTGCAGGCTGTTCTGGGCAGCGCCGTGGCGGGCTGGGCCTCCACCATCTGCATCGTCTGCTTCATGGGCGGCGTCCAGCTGGTGTGTCTGGGCGTCATCGGCGAATACGTCGGCAAAATCTATATGGAGACCAAGGCCCGCCCCCGCTACATCATCAGCGAGCGCACATGGGCTCCCTACGAAAGGAAGTATCACGGATGAGCAAACAGAGCTGGAAAGGCAGCACCCTCCTGAACCCGGAGCCGCCGGTGCTGGTCTCCTGCGGCGGGCTGGACAAGCCCAACCTCATCACCATCGGCTGGACCGGCACCATCTGCACCCAGCCCAGCATGGTATCCATCAGCGTCCGCCCCGAGCGATACAGCCACCACCTCATCAGGGAGAGCGGCCAGTTTGCCATCAACCTGCCCACCGAGGCACTGGTGAAGTCAGTGGACTGGTGCGGCGTCAGGAGCGGCCGGGATTTTGACAAATTCGCAGCCTGCAAACTCCATTCTGCCCCCGGCTCGGTGCTGACGGACTGCCCCATCCTCGAAGAAAGCCCCGTCAACCTCGAGTGCAGGGTCACGCAGGTCATCCCGCTGGGCAGCCACGACCTCTTCCTCGCCGAAGTAGTCGCCTGCGATGTGGACGAGAGCCTGCTGGACGAGAACGGTAAGCTCTGCCTCGACAAGGCCAAACTCATCGTCTACAGCCACGGCGAATATCTGGCTCTGGGCAAAAAGCTGGGAACCTTCGGCTACAGCGTGCGGAAGAAAAAGCCGACGCGGAAGCCCCGCAGATAATACTATGAAAAATGGGAAGCACAAAAGCGCTTCCCATTTTTTTATTTCGCGTCGAGCAGATCACTCAGACATCTGACCGTCCGGCCATGATAGCCTGTGACCGTCTCGGCATGGAGCAGACTGCTCAGCACACTTTCCTCCACGCACTCGGCCACCGCCCGGAACAGCGGATTGATGGCGTCGTCGTGGAGCATACCCATCGGCAGGATGGCCTTTTCGGAGTAGTGCGGCACCCGGTTGGCGGTGGTGAAGGCAATGACGATCTCGCCGGAGCCGTTGCCGCAGAAAGAGCCGGTGCGGGACAGGCCCACCAGCGCCCGGTGGCAGAGCCGCCGCAGCTGGCGCTCACTCAAGGGGATGTCCGTCGCCAGCACTGTGATGATGGAGCCCTTGTCCTCGTGGGGCGGGATGTGGGCGTCCAGCAGGCTCTGGATGGGGGTGCCTGCCACTACGAGGTCATCGAAGACGGCGTGGTTGGAGAGCACCAGCGCACCGATGGTGTACTGTTTCCCGTCCAGCTCCACCACACGGGAGGCCGAGCCGATGCCGCCCTTCAGGCCGTGGCAGCGCATTCCCCGGCCCGCGCCCACAGCGCCCTCGGCGAAATCGGCGCGGCAGTCGGCCAGCGCGGCCCTCACGTTTTCTTCTGTGACGTGGAGGCCCCGGATGTCGTTGAGGCCGCTGTCGTTGCACTCGCAGACCACCGGGTTTACGCTGCCGGTAGTCTCGCAGATGTCGGGGTTCTTATCCAGCATATACTTCACCAGTGCTGTCTCCACAGTACCTACGCTGAGGGTATTGGTGAAGAGGATGGGCGTTTCCAGCGTCCCCAGCTCGTCGATCTGGACAAGGCCGGTGGTCTTGCCGAAGCCGTTGATGACATGGCTGGCCGCCATCACTTTATCGTGGAAAATATCGCCCTGATGGGGCAGCAGCGCGGTCACGCCGGTCTGGACCTCGCCGTCCGCCAGTGTGCAGTGGCCCACCGTCACGCCCGGCACATCGCTTATCTTGTCCAGCGGCCCGCAGGGCAGTTTGCCTACCCGGATGCCCCGGCTCTTCCATTTTGCTTCGATTCCCATAAGTATTCTCCTTGCAAAAATGCCCCCTCCTCACCAGACGGAGAGGGCTGATTTTATTCTTCCTCGTGCTCCACCTTGCTGATAGCACCCAGGTCGTAGGGCGTATTCTGGTAGACGTAGTAGTTCAGCCAGTTCTCATACAGCAGGTGTGCGTGAGCACGCCAGCGGAAGAGAGGCGGCTGCTCGGGGTCGTCGTTGGGGTAATAGTTCTTCGGCACCGCGATGGGCAGGCCCTTGCCGACATCCCGCTTGTACTCGGCGTCCAGCGTGTACTTGTCGTACTCCGGGTGGCCGGTGACAAAGATCTGCCGTTTCTCCTTATCCGCCGCCTGACACCGCTGGAATGCGAACGGCTGCAAGGCTTTCCGGACGGATGGACGGACATTCCCGGCGCGTCCGACAGCGCCCGCTACAAGGCGCTGGGCAACAGCGTAGCCATCCCCTGCGTGGATTTCGTGATGAAGTGCATGGTGGACACCATACGGGAGAGCGAAGGAATGGAATAACTTGTCCATTCTGCTTCGTTTGCGCTTACATTCTCGTTGTACTTGTCAATAGCTTTACCGCGGTGTTTGGGCTATGCTTTGCTTGCCTCGCGGGAGGCGGAAAGGAGAATCCATCATGGAGGAAAAGAAAAACCTCTGCGCGCCTATCCCGCTGTCCCTGCACCAACGGCTTCGGGCAGAGCAGGAGCAGCGCGGGCAGACACTGTCCGACTACATCACAGACATACTCAAAGAACATTTTGAAGGAGGAGCAAGGACTATGAACACCAACAACCGCACCATCGCCTTTCAGGTACCGGAGGAGCTCTTCGAGCGGCTGAAAGACTACCTCGCCCGGAACGGCCTGAAGCAGAAGGATTTCATCCTGAGCCTTATCGAGCGGGAGCTGAACGACGCCGCCGATGTAGCGGAGTAATAAAACACGGAAGCCGCAGGTACACGCCTGCGGCTTCCACTTTTGGAGGGAAAACTATGTACCTATACCCAGACAACCTGACCGCGCGGCCTATGCTGTGGCTGTGGGCGCTGCGGGATGTGGCGCTGATCGGCATCGGACTGCTGCTGTCTGCGCTGGCACTGGCACAGACCGGCTTTGTGACTCCGCTGGTGGTCACCGCTGTGTACGCCTTTCTGGCCATCCGACATGATGGTGTCAGTATGCTGGATTTCCTGCGCTACGCGGGCGCATTCTTTTTCGGACGTCAATACTATGAATGGAGATTTGGCTCATGAGCATTTTCAAGAAGAAACTACCCTCCGCCCAGCAGCTTCTGGGCATTGACGAGATCACGGAGCGCAGCATCCGCACCCCCAACGGTGAGCTGGTTTATCTCATCCTGAAGCCCAGCAACCTGAATGTGCTGCCGGAGAGCATCGTTCGCCAGCGCATCTACAGCCTGATGAATGTGCTGAAGGGCATGGCGGAGGTGGAGATTCTGGCCACGGATTCCAAGGAATCCTATCAGGACAACCGCAGCTTCTACCGCAAGCGGCTGGAGGAGGAAACGAACCCCGCCATCCGTGCGCTGCTGGAGGCGGACTGTGTCCATCTGGACAGCGTCCAGACCTCCATGGCTTCGGCCCGCACCTTCTGCCTGATCCTGCGGCAGCGTGGCGAGGGAGGCTTCACGGAGTCGTACTTGGCCAACGTAGAGAAACATCTCTCTGATAACGGCTTTACCGTCCACCGTGCCAACGAGTAGGAGCTGCAGGCGCTGCTGGCGGGCTATGAAAAAGATAAGGACAGCGCTGCCGCTGTGCTGTGGCAGGCGACCCAGGCCGCCAGCGCCGCTCTGCGCCGCCCCGGTTTTGACGGCGTTCAGCCCGATACCGCAGCGCGGATCCTGCGCGCGGCGGAAGCCGCCCGCCGCGCCATGAAGGCAAACGGCAATCTGCGCCTTGCCCTGACCGTGTGCGGCATGGAAATGGCTGCCAGGTAGGGCAGGTACCCCCTGAAACGATACACCAATCCCGATAGATAGGATATTGAAATGAAAGTTATCTCTGTTAAATTTAAGGAAAGCGGCCGCGCCTATTACTTTGACCCCAAGGAGCTGGAAATCAAGGAAGGGGAATTTGTGATTGTGGAGACGGCCCGCGGCGTGGAATGCGGCGAGGTCGTGCGCAGCGCACATGAAATTGCCTCCGGCAGCTTCCCGCGGGAGATCAAGCCGGTCATCCGGCTGGCGGACGGCGTGGATGTGCGCCGCATGCGCCAGAACCGTGCGGACGAGAAAGCCACCTTTGAACTGTGCGAAAAGCGCATTGCCGCCCATAAGCTGCAGATGAAGCTGGTGGATGCCGAGTACACGCTGGACCGCAGCAAGCTGGTGTTCTATTTTACCGCCGACAACCGTGTGGACTTCCGCGAGCTGGTCAAGGACCTGGCCGGGCAGTTCCACACCCGCATTGAGCTGCGCCAAATCGGTGTGCGCGATGAAAGCAAGATGCTGGGCGGCTTGGGCGTGTGCGGCCAGCCGTTTTGCTGCAGCCGGTTTTTGAAAAACTTCCAGCCGGTTTCCATCAAGATGGCAAAGGAACAGGGGTTGAGTCTGAACCCGGCCAAGATCAGCGGTGCATGCGGCCGTTTGATGTGCTGCCTGGCTTACGAGCAGAAGAGCTATGAATACTTGAATTCCATCACCCCGCAGCCCGGCAGTGTGGTGCGCACGCCGGACGGCGAGGGTACTGTGCTGGAAGCCAACGTGGTAGCCGGTACCCTGAAGGTGCGCAGCAATGTGGAAAGCCTTGCCCCGAAAATCTATAAACGGAGCGAGTGTACCTACCTGCGCGGGGGCCGCCGCGCACCGGTTGAGCCGGATCCCGACCATACCTGAGAAGAAACTTGGTTAGTAAAAACTAACAGTATGCCGAAAAGTCTGATTTTATGCGCCGGGCGGCAAACCCCGCGTGAAATTTACCAAATGCCTTGAAAATCGAAGGTTTCCGTGCTACAATAATACAAACGCGAAAAGCGTGCCGTCCGGGGCTCAAGCCAACCGCACAGGATCCGGGCGGGCTTACATGAATTGTGCGGAGATAAGGAGATTACCATGGCTCATAAGGTTACTGACGAGTGCGTTGCTTGCGGCGCTTGTGTTGACACCTGCC
>OKVE01000709.1_pt1 | contig 12000 bp, 5 predicted proteins | sample 1604781 | NCBI WGS metagenome assembly OKVE01 (sample SAMN01760918, study PRJEB22395) | human gut metagenome
TGTACCAATATATTCACCATCAACATTGTATATTGAATGAGATTGTCCGTACTTTAACTTTGTAAAAATGGTATCTCCATTATCTGATTTTAAACATTCATTTTTAGGTATATAAAAATATTCTTTAGCACTTGTAAATGGTATCCTTACAAAATAATGTGTATCAGTTTCCTTAGAATCTATCAATAACATTTTATTAATTGAAAATTCATAATCTCTTTTAATAAAACTTTTCTTAGTTTTATCCATTTCTTTTGATTTAGATTCTTCAGTTTTTTTTAACTCTTTTTCTGATACAACATTACTTTTATCTATATTCAATTTATTATCCAAATTATTATAAAATAATATTGTTTTAAAATTACCAGTTGACCCTTTAAACTTATCATCTATAAATTCTTTATTAATACTAGGAAAAAGATTTCCATATTTAAAAAATTCCATTTTATCTTTGTTTAAAAACATTCTATTTTTTAAATTATCTTTTATCATATTAAGTGTATTATTATCATAATTTAAAATACCATCAAGATCATCAATGCTATTAATAATATATAGTTCTTCAACTTCTTCTAAAGCCAATTTTGATTCATCAGATAAACTATTCTCATATTGATCAATTACCATTTGCTTTTGATTATCTTTTAATTTTATCATTGCACTTCCTTTAGAATTTTTAATATAGGTTTTATCAAATACAGAATTATATTTAAAACGATTAAGAGTTTCATAATCAGAATATTCTTTATTATCCTTTAAGAATTCATTCAATAAAAGTTTAGTATTCAAAGTTGATGTAGAATAATCTAAATATAATTCAGGATCTTTATTAAATACAGACACTAACTTATTTTCAACTGAACTTTTAAAATTTAAGTAATATGAAGACAATACTACATCATCCATTTTATCTATTTGTAATTTTAATTCAGAATAAAGAAAATTACTCATAGCTTTTGAATTAAATTTACTTAAAGCATTTTCTTTCTCTTCTATTCTTTTTGGATAAATTATTTCATCTAATTCTTTTTTATTGTACTCAGTTCGATTTAATAAATATTCTTTGAATAATGATTCATCATAAGTGTTATTAATTATTTTATCTTGTTTTAATTGTTTGTATGCAAGAGAAATATTTTCAACATTTAATTCTAAATTATTAAAATATTTATAATCTAATAAGAATGAAAATCCAGAAGTTTTAGCTTTCTGGACTTCCATAAACGGTATTTCTTTTTCTCCTAAAACACCAAAGTCTTTGTAGTTACCTATTTTAGAAAAGTCTATTACATCAACCTTAAAACCTTCATTTAATAATACAGGAATGTGTTGAAGCATTTTTGCTCTCCCTATATTTTCCTGTTTATCAAAATCATTGTCTAATGCCAAAGTAATTGATGAACGATTATTTTTAATCAACTTTATATGCTCAGGAGTAATTGCAGTACCCATTAATGCTGCTACATTCTCAAACCCTATTTTTTTAGCACCTACAACATCCATATAACCTTCTACTAAAATTAATTCATTATTATATGCTAATGGTTTAGCATTAGAAAAATTATATAACAATTCTTTCTTTTGAAAAATTTTTGTTTCATGTGTGTGTAAATATTTAGGTGTTTCATCTTTAATAGTACGACCACAAAAGGTGACTATATTTCCTTTTTCGTCATGAATAGGAATCATGATTCTATCCGAAAAAGTTTCGTACAAATCACCATAATCATTGTGTCGTAAATATCCGAGTTCTATTAATTCAGGGCGTGGATAATTTTCATTTTTTTCTGAAATTTTTAGTAATTGTCCTTTAGGAGCAAACCCCATACTTACTTCTTTCATATCCTTATCTGTTATATTTCTTTTATATAAATAATCTTTAGGTTCTTTAGATACACTCAAATTATAAGAAAATAATTTATTTAGTTTTTCATTTAGTTGTAAAAGTTTTTGTTCATCTTCTGTATACCTTCTTGAAGATATAAAATACTTATTATTATATTTATTCTTTTTTAAATGAGATACATCTATATTCAAATGACAAATTTCTGATACAACTTTGGTAATTGCCTCATTAAAAGAAATATCATTATTGTTAACAATTTTTTCATACTTCTGAACAAATGAAATAGCATTTCCACCTGTCCCACATGCAAAACATGTTGCAATGTTCTTTTTAGGATTAACTACCAAACTAGGATTGTTATCATTATGAAAAGGACATAAACATTTATTATGATTTAAATTTAATCCATAATAGTTCAATACATCTACAATACTTGCTTGTTTTAATACTTCACTATATAGACTAATATTTGTCACCTACCTTTCTATTTCAATATCTTCCTGTTCCTTCTCGATTAAATTCTGTGCTGCAAGTCTTCCATAATATAATAAATCCATAGCAAACTGTTGCATCTTTGAATAAATTATATCTGCATTATTAACAATAGTTCTAACTGATGGAGAACCACTGCTATTTCTTTGCTTTACAAGAATATCAATATATTCATCTGCATCAAATTTAATACAATATTCCATCAAACATTTAATTATATCGCCTGTTTTTAAATAAGTTGTATCTATTTCAAAACAAAATTTGAAATTTGGATTGATACTTATTGACAATTCCCAGACATTTTTATTTGTAATTGAAACATTCCAATTACATTGTTCAATGATTTTTTTTACCTCATTCTTACTTAATTTATTAAGATCAATTCTTTCACGGTCTTCATAATATTGCCCTATTTTTAATTTTTTAAATATTCTTTTTACATCTGAAAATCTATCATTGCATCTACAATGTTTTAAAAATGTATTTTCTAATTTCCTAAAATCATTATCATAATAATAAATATATCCAGATTTATCATAATGAGCAATATCACCACAAGCATTTAGAAAGAATTTATATAAATCATCCGATAAATTTAAAAGCATATTATCCTTTTGAATCTTTTTATATTTATCCACAATTTTGTTGAAAGAATAAACTGTATTGCCATCATATAAAATAGTTGCACCTATCTTATTATCATCAATACAATTTTGAATTAATAATCTATCTTTTGATTCAATACCTGTTAAATTAAGTCTATCAATAATAGGAGTTGCTCTATCAATAGTCGCTTGATTTCCTAATATTCTTATATTTTTACCGTTTTTTTCTAAACTTATGCTCTTCATCTGACATTCCTTTCTTTGTTTATACTAGTAAACATTAATTTTAAAAAAAATTATCTTTCAAGTTCTTCTAATTCCTTTTGTTTTATATCCTCCTCATTACGTTTCTCTAGGTTTTTTCTACATTCAAGTATTCTTCTAGCTGTTATGCCTATTTCATTCCAAGAAGTGTGAGTGACAACAGTTCTACTTATCATTTTAGAATTTTTCATATAGCGAAGTTCTACACCTTTATATGTACGTTCTTTGAAACAAGATAAATCCTTTATCATTATAGATATAAATCTATCCTCAGTTTTATCTTTTAAAACTGCTGCCATCAAATAATGATCTTTTTGATATGAAAATATTTCAAAATCAAATTTTTTTGCTTGTTTTTCTAACTCTTTTTTCATTTGATTTGGATAATCTTCGTAATTTTTATTTGAAGACGTTTTTAGAATATTTTTCTCTATCCAATCATTTTTGAAATTCTTCAAAAGTTTCCTCCTCTCTTGAGATTCTTCCAGAAATAACGCAACATGAATATAGGAATAGCAAAAGAAACAATAAACATAAAAATAATAAACAAATTAATATTTTATTTACCATATTTCAGTTGTTCCTCCTTATCTTTTTTGCACCTTATCATTACTGATATTGACTAGTAAATTGTTTAGTTCCTACACTTCTAGTCCAAGTATCTCCTATACCATTAGTACATGATACAGCAACCCAATATAAGTATGGATAATTATAATTGGTATAATTAGTATGATTTGCTATATAATCTCTCTGAATATCAGCTTGTGCCCTTGTTAAAGTGTAATCTGTGACTACCCAGTAAAATCCAGGAGCAGATGGTGCTTCCTCAATTCTTCCTGTCCAACCTGCTGATTTAAAGACATTTAGCAATCCTTCAGCATTTTTATAAGGTCCATGTCCAGTCATTAACATACAATAAGATTCTGTAATGTTAGCATATAAATTAACTGTATTTGTTGGCATTTTATCTACCCAACCTTCCCAGTAATTAAATTTATGATAAATATCTAATGCACTTTGAGCATCTAAATTTTCAAGTGCTGTATTATATGCAACTGAACGAGTAGCCCATAAAGAACCATTTACATAATAATTAACTGTATAATAATTAATAGTCCAATTTGCTGTATAACTTCTATTTCCAATTGTTCCTTTATTTATAGTCACATTTTTAGATAATGAACTTAAATCAGTTCCAGTCCAACCTGTAAACGTATATCCTGTTCTTGTAGGTACTGGAAGTACAAATGAATCACTTTCAATATTGTAGCTTGTTTGTAATGGAGATGCTGTCCCACCAGCCAAATTATAAGTTATATCATATTGTATAGTTTTCCAGTTAGCTACTAATTCGTGATCGAATTCCTTATCTTGTATACTATCTTCTGTTATTAATGTATCGTTATAATACCAACCTTCAAAAGTATAACCAACTCTTGTAGGTGTCGGTATAGTTCCATATAAACTATTATAAGAAATCATAATATAATCTTCATTTACTACTCCACCATTTGCATTTAAACTTACTTTGTATGAATTGGATACCCAATTTGCTTTAAAGGTTTTATCGCCAATAGAACCTTTATGAATTATCACTTCTAATTGAGGTTTTAATCCATTGCTTCCAGTCCACCCTAAAAATGTGTACCCAGTTCTTGTAGGTGTCGGTAATGTAATCGTATCAGATTCTACATTATATTTAATTTCTTGAGCATCATCATTACTACCAGTATTAAAATTATACTTAATTGTATATTCATTAATGGTATATTGTGCTTTATATATGGTATCCTCTCTTATTACACCAAGAGATGGATTCCAACCTTCAAAAGTATAACCATCAATAAACATATCTTCAGGTGCAACAGATTTATTTCCATATTCAACTGTTTCACTCTTTAATAATGCTCCAAACAAATCATAATATTTTACATTTAACTTTATAATTTCCCATTTAGCATATAAAGTAATCACATCTTTGTCTTTAGATGATAAATTGGATATTTCTGATTCATCATTAAACATTACATCTCCATCTATTGATGTTGACCATCCTATGAATGTATATCCTTCTTTTGTAAATTGATTCTTATTTAATTTAGAAGTTTGATTATATGCAAATTCTTGTTTTTCCATTTCACCTTGACCTTCAGATGAATTATAAGAAATATAATAAGCTATTGGTTCATAATTTGCAGTTAACTCTTTATCACCAATAGAACCTGTTGATATTTTATAATCTATTTTAGGTTCTTTATTATCTGATGTTGTCCAACCTATAAATGAATAACCATCCTTCTTAGGTGAAGGAATTATTATATCTTCACTTTCAACATTATAATTAGTAGGTGCTTCATCTAACGTTCCACCGTTAAGATTATATTTAATATCATAAGTTATTAAATTCCATTCAGCATATAAATTAGTGTCTTCAGGAACATTATATAATGTATCACTTGATACGAAGTCACCATTCGAATTTTTCCAACCATTGAAAGTATAGCCATCTTTTTCTACTTCTGGTAATATTCCATATTCAGAATCAAATTTAATTTTTCTTTTTATTAAAGAGTCATTATTATCTTTTGAATTGAATATTAAATTATATATATTAGCATCATAATTAGCTTCTAATTCTATATTATCAACAGAACCTGTTGATATTTTATAGTCTATTATAGGTTCTTTATTATCTGGTGTTGTCCAACCTATAAATGAATAACCAATCTTTTTAGGTGAAGGAATTATTATATCTTCACTTTCAATATTATAATTAGTAGGTGCTTCATCTAACGTTCCACCATTTAATTTATAAGATATATCATAACTATCAATATCATATAAAGCATTAATAGTTAGATTTTCTTTTACTGTGTATAACTCTTTATCCCAATTTTTAAATGTGTACCCTTTTCTAGTTGGATTTTCAGGTAAAATAATTTTACTATTGTATTCTAACTTGTCTTGTTGAATTATGGATTTATCATAATCCAAAAATGTTATTTGATAAAATTTAATTTCCCATACAGCATATAAAGTTATATTGTCATCATTTTTAGAAGACAAATTCTTTAATTCTGCTTTATCTTGAAACTCTGCTACACCATTCTTTTTCGTTGACCAACCTTGAAAACTATATCCTTCTTTTGTATATTTATTTTCGTTTAAGATACAAATGTTGTCTAATTTACATATAATAGATTCCATGCTACCATATCCACCATTACTATCAAATATAATTTTGTATTCTTTTGATAATTCTTGTTTTGAAGATGGTTTAACTTTATTTGGGTTTTCAACCTTAATCTCCTCTTTAATAGTTTCTTTATCCTCATTTTCTTCAGGAATAATTACCTCTTTTTGAACTGGTACTACAATAGGTTTATCTTCCTGATTACTACAAGATATCAAAAATCTAAACATAATAAAAACTATTAATAAAAGAAGTAGTAAAAAAAGAAAAGGGATACGCCTTTTCAATGCAATATATTTATCATCACCTACAAAAACGTATCCTTTTTTAAATCCAAATAATCTTTCTTTTATTTCAAATTCTTTGTCGTTAAATAATAATAAATCCAGCTCTTTATTTTCGGAACTGGATTTATATTTTTTTAACTTAGTCTTTCCAACAATTAAATTGTTTTTATTTTTTTTAAATTCTTTTTTTGATATATAAGGAACACCTTTACAATATTTGGAGTTTTTATGCTCAATAGCAATATATTTTTTTATCATTGTTTGCTCCCTTCAATAAATAGAATTATTTTCTTTTCTTTTTGCGTAATGAAAGTGCTATTGCTATTACACCAGATAATGATATTCCACTTATTATTATATAAATAGGCATATTATTATCATAACCAGTTTGTACACCTTCTTGTATAACTGGTAATAATGTGTTTTGATAAGCAATACTATAAGTTAGATCCTCATCAGTTTCTACCTTTTCATCATTAACAAAAAGTCCTTCACTATTTAAACTTACTTTTACAACTTCTGGACTTAATAGGTATCCCTCAGGTGCTGAACTTTCCTTAATAAAAATAGTTGTTCCATATTTTATATCAATTAAAGCCGTTCCTTTTTCTACATCTGCACTATATTCTCCTATAACTTTAGAACATTCTATATCACTACATACCTTAAATTTAAAGTCTTTACTAACTATATTTTCTAATGTACTAGAATCTACTTTGTTAATTAAAATATAGTTTTTAATTATTTTATTATAAACTGTCTGACTATTAGAAACTTTTTCTATATTTTGACCTTTATATTTGGTATCAACAGAAATCGCATCATCATTTTTATAATATCCTTCTAATTGTTTTTCTTCAGTAATTGAAAAATAAGTTTCATCATCTAAAGAAATTGGTAAATCTGCTTTAAATATATAACCACCATCTGATCCAGTTATTCCTTGCTCAATTAAAGTACCAGCTTTTACTAATAATTTTCCATCATAAGAATAAATATCTTTAATTGCAGTCAAATTAAAAACAACACCTTCTAGTGCCGTATTGGTATCTGAATCTAATTTAGTTAAATTAGCTTCTACTTTTTGTCGTTCATTAGTTATAGATATGGTTTCCATAACAACCTCAGTTTCATTGTCAGCAAAATCTAACGACACTTTATATTGTGTTGTATCAATCAACATACCATTTGGACTTTGATGTTCAAATGCTACATACTTTCCTAGTGGTAATAATTTTGATAATGCTTCACCTGATGATGAAGTTGTAATAACATCAACTAATTCACCTTTTTTATAAATAACTGAATTATCTGCTGGATCTAAAATGTCTTCATCTGCTTGAACATAAACAACCATTCCTGATAATGGTCTTTCTTCATATACAAATTTGATATTGCCATTATCATCTTTTTCAATACCTGTTAATACTTCACCATATTTCTTAAATTTTATTTGACCTTTTACTGCTTTATCTTCCATCACTACTGTTAATAATGGATCACCATCAGAATCAGTTTCAATAATGTTTGTATTAGTCACTTTGAAACTTACACCATCTTTACTAATTAAGTAGTTATCTGGACTTACAACTTCTTCTAAAATCCAATTCCCTGCTTTAACTTCTAATGGCAATTGTATCATTCCTTTATCTGATGTTGTCCAAGTATCATAAGTGGTATCAGCAACTTTTTGTGTTAAATATTCTCCAGTATCAGCATTTTTGATTTTAAATGATGTATTTGATGCTGTAATTAATTTTCCTGTTTCTGCATCCACTTTTACAAGTTTAACATAAGATGTAAATAAACGGTTATTAACAATATATTTAATTGTATCTTGATTTTCCTTTGATACAGTAAAAGTAAATGTATTTTCTACTAATTCTGTATCCATTTGTCCTTTTATTTGTTTTACAACATAAGTTCCATAAGCTAATTGTTTTGACTTATCATAGCCATTTTTATTAGTCACTAATTTATCGTATTCTTTATCAGTAAATTCATTTCTATGCTCCCAAGCAGTTTGAATATCTCCATATTTATCAACATACTTTTTAGCAACAGCAATAAATTCTGCTCCCTCTTCTTTTTTCACTATTTCTGATTCTTCACCAGAAGTTATAATTTTTTCTATTTCAAAATCTCCAGTAATTACTTCTTCTTTTGATACTGATTTAGAAGTCACTATCTTCACATTTTGTGAGGAATAACTTAAAGTAAAAACTTCTTTGTTTTTATTTAATTTATATCCAGTTGAACTAGTCAATTCAAGCCAGTAGTAGCTACCTAGATATAAATCTTCTACTTGTACTTGTCCGTTTTCTATGCGAACTCTAGTTATTTCATCATCTTTATTATATATTATAGAACCATCAGCAGGATCTAATATATTTTCGTTAGCATATAATCCATATAATGCTCCATCAATTTCTGCTTCATTCTGTGCATAACCTACATCTGCATCTTCTTTAATTAATGTAGCCGTTCCTTTTACCCTTTCATTTGATAAAGATAAACTAATACTTCCACTACCTGTTGCTGAATTGCTATCAGTAGTATTATCTGGATTTAGCCAATATTTAGTTTTAGTTTTTACTTCAACTACACTATATTTATGAGTTTGAGAAGCCTTATCCGTTGCACTTTTTAACGCTTCGGAATCTGCAGCTGCTTGAGCATCTATTAAATTATGATAAGCACCTCTTTTATCAACTTCTGCTTGTTCTTCTTCACCTAAATAGTCCCAATTAGTAACATAAGTTTTAGGTGATGAAGTAGATGTGTAAGTTGTTGTTGAAGTTGATAATGCGTATCCATTCTCATCTGTTATTCCTGTTGCAAATTTAACATCATCCCTATAAAACTCTACTTCTACTCCTGATAATGGTTTTCCAGATTCATGATCAGTTTTATAAAATGACACGTCCACAACTTCTTGTGCTGATTTTTCTGAAGTAGTAGTTGCATACTCTGGTTCAGCTTTAGTTAATCTAAATACATGAATGTAATCAAGAGAGTTAATAGTAATACTAGTACCTCTAGTCATGATATCACGTGCTAAAATGGCATCACCAACACCATTTCTTTCTCCATTAGCACCATACATTGAAATAGTATTATTATATATATGAATTAATCCTACGTGTCCACTGCCTGTATAATTTGCTTTATCTTCTGGTCTTTGAATAACTAAATCCCCATTCTTAAATAAATGAGCATTTGCTTTTACATCCTTCACATAACCAGACCAAATATGCACAGCATCTTCTGGATGATTTAGAGCATTTTGATACATCTTATCAGGTGCATATCTTGCTCCAGTACCTTCAGGTTGAGGTTTATTAATATCGTATGGATGGATACCTACAATTGATTGACCAATACCTAGTTTATTCAATGTACGAGTGACTAAACCAGTGCATGTACCAACTTCCAAGTATCCCCAGTCACTATAAGACATGGCTGTTTCTATTATCTTATCTCCAGATACACGTGCTAAAGCATTTACTTTAGGGATGAATGGTGTAATTGGAAATGAAGAAATTAAAATTCCTACTATCATTACTACATTTAAAACTTTTTTTAACTTCCTACCAATTTTTTTCTTCACAATATTCTCCTTTCAATTATTGGTACTACTTAAAAAGCATTTTAAATTTTTATCATCCCCTTTCTTTATTAGGGAAAATAGAAATTTTAGGCATGAAAAAAGAGAGATAAAATTATCTCTCTATACACTTTCTTCCATTTTCCCTATAATATCATTTTAGCACATTTTTTTAGGACAGTCAACGGACACTTTTAATTTTTTTAAAATTTATTTTAAATACTTCTTCATAATATAATTTATGTTTTTCTTATTAATAGGTTTTATTATATATTCATCAAAGCCTTCTTCAATATAAACTTCACAATTATTTACTCTATCATCTGCTGCTAATATAACTAATTTAATATCATAGCCACTAAAAGATTTTATGGATTTTATTGTTTCAAAACCTTTTTCATTATTATAAATTGTGTCATCTATTATTACCATATCATAAGTTTTATTATCTGATAACTTTATTTTCATATCATTTATACTACTGACAACATCAATATCAGATTTATATGGTCTTAACAATAATAATAATTCTTTTAAACGAGTGTTATTTTTGTGAACAATTAAAACTCGCTTATCTGAAGCATCAAAATACCTTACCTTTAAGCCTTTATTTTCTTCTTTTTGTTCTACCATTACATACGGATCTATAATTCTTTGTCTAATAGACAAAGTCAAATCTTTTCTACCATAATCATCTTTGCTTACATTTAGTTTTGCGTTAAGTAATGAAGCGAGTTTAAGTATTTTATCATATTTAACATTCTCTTCAGTATCATAAAATTCTAATTCATTTAAATAATTAACTTTCATTTCATAAGATTGTTTTTTTTCATATATATACTTATCTAAATTTGAATCTTGAGTTATAAAGTGAAATTTAATTTTGCTAAATCTTCCAACTGTAATAGAATCCATCTTAATTGTTAAATCTTCTTTATCTATTATATCTAATATATAATCATAAACTGATAATACAAGTTTTTCTACTTTTGTTTTATCTCCATATAACACACTAGGTACTTTGTTTTCAAATTCCGTTAAAACATTTATTTGCTTATTTTTCTTATCGTAGAAAAGCATTTTTCTTAATTCTTCCAATAATTCACTTGATTCATATTCTTTTTCTCGTAATGTAAGACTTCCACTCTCAATCTTCCCAATTTCAAGAAGCCCAGTTGCTCTGTCTACAAAGTCAATATTATATTTTTTAATATACTTTAATTCTTTACTCACTTCATCTAAATCTTGATAATTAACTTTTTTGTATCCAAACGTTTGTAATTTACTAAAAGAATTTTTTAATTCATCTGATATTTCATTTAAAGTATTCAATGTTCTATCCCTTGATTCTTCAGCTATCATTTTAGAAAAAGCTAGTTCTTTTGCTATTTTAATATCTGGATTTTCCTCTTCGAATCTCTTGATCATTGTTTCAGTTGCACTTTTCATTGGTTCCATTGTCCATCGGTGCATAAATTTTAATGTCACAACATCATCATTTTCTTTTTTTTTGCATCCAGAGATCATTGTCAGCATTCCCAGTAGGATACAAAAATATATTATCTTCTTTTTCATTCTTCACACCTCATTCTTTTACACTTCCTGCTGTCAGTCCTGTAACAAAATATTTTTGAAATGCGATAAAAACAATCAGACCCGGTATAATTGACAATACAATTCCTGCTAATAAAACTACCCAGTTT
>OKVE01000716.1_pt1 | contig 11945 bp, 10 predicted proteins | sample 1604781 | NCBI WGS metagenome assembly OKVE01 (sample SAMN01760918, study PRJEB22395) | human gut metagenome
ACTGTATTTCAATAATTTCAAAGACCGATTAGCCAACTTTTATTGGACAGTAGTGTTGTAAGTTATATAAGAAATGCGGTAATCCAAAGAATTGTAGTGATAACAATGTCTTAAACTGTTCTATGTTTAGAGCAGATATGGATATTATAAATAATGCTGTTGCAGATTTTAATGAAAATATTGAAAAAAACAAAGTGGATGTATGGAAAATCGATAAATTTTAAATTGGTAAGGGTTATTCTTTTAAATATAATAGTTAATGTCATTTTTCCTTTTGTTGTTTTGGTGATATTTCTTAAAATTTATAATAAAAAAGCATCAGCTTATTTGCATTTTTAAATTTATATCTTTACTTTTGCCATAATTTAGTATGTTTTATAAAGGAGAATAATCTAACCTATGATCACATTTATTGTAAGTTTGGTTGCCCTTGTGGTGGGCTATTTTATTTATGGACGCATTGTTGAGCGTGTGTTCGCTCCCGACAACCGTCCTACACCGGCTGTAAGTATGGCCGACGGTGTTGACTATGTTGTGTTGCCGGGCTGGAAGATTTTTATGATACAGTTTCTTAACATCGCCGGCACGGGACCGATATTCGGTGCCATAATGGGTGCCAAGTTCGGACCTTCAGCTTATCTGTGGATAGTCTTCGGCTGCATATTTGCAGGTGCCGTTCATGATTATCTCAGCGGAATGTTGTCGCAGCGTCATGGCGGAGCCGGTCTGCCGGAGCTTATCGGATTTTATCTCGGCAAGTCGACAAAGAAAGTCATGCTGGTGTTCTCGGTGTTTATGCTTATCATGGTGGGAACTGTGTTCGTATATAGTCCTGCGCTGATATTAGGTTCAATCTGCGGCGACTCACTAACGTGGGTTTATGTATGGTGCCTGATAATATTTGCCTATTATTTCCTTGCCACGATGCTGCCTATCGATAAGATTATCGGAAAGATTTATCCGCTGTTTGCCGTGGCCATGCTGTTTATGGCCGTTGCGCTCATGGTGGTGCTGTTGGTTAAATGGCCACAGCTGCCGGAGCTTACCGACGGACTGAGCAATCTGTCGCCTAAGTCGGGTCCTATATTCCCGTGCCTGTTTATCACCATAGCCTGTGGAGCCATCAGCGGTTTCCATGCCACACAGAGTCCGCTCATGGCACGCTGCATGGCACATGAGCGACAGGGCCGTCCGCTGTTCTATGGAGCAATGATAACCGAGGGCATTGTTGCGCTTATATGGGCAACGGTGTCTTCATATTTCTTCTATGGCGGAGCAGCCCAGGAACTTGGTGCGCCCCTTACGCTTCAGGCTCCCGAGGTGGTTACAACAGTGTCGTCGGGATGGCTCGGACTGTTTGGCGGCGCGTTGGCTATACTCGGCGTAGTTGCAGCCCCGATAACGAGCGGCGACACGGCTCTGCGCAGTGCCCGACTTATCATTGCGGAGTTTCTTAACTTTGAGCAACACACCATACGTCACCGTATTTATATATGCGTGCCGCTGTTCTTGGTTACGTTGGGTTTCCTGTGGTTCAACATTGCCGATGAAGACGGATTCAACGTTATATGGGGATGGTTCGGATGGGCCAACCAAACGCTTGCAGTGTTTACTCTTTGGGCGTTGACGGTGTATCTTGCACGCAAGTCAAAGCCATACATCATAACGCTTATCCCGGCAATGTTTATGACGGCTGTATGTGTGGCGTTCCTTATGGTGTCTAAAAACTCGTTCGCGCTCAGTAACGTGGCAGGCTATATAGCAGCTGTAATAGTGTTCCTGCTGTCAGGAGTACTGTTTGCGTTTTGGCACAAGAAATATTGCCGGATAAGCACAGACAACGATTAATTTTTTGTGATAATATGTCGTAAGCCCTCGTCCGGGCTACTGGCCATGACCTCATTGAGCAGGTCATGGCTTTTTGTTTATGATGAAAAGCACAAACCGACGGACTGATATCGATTAGCTGTCCGCCGGTTTGTGCTTAAGTTTATTGAATTGTGCTTTGAAGAGAGTATGTCGTTATAAAACGTATTATCCGAAAAAGCCTACAACGTATTTTGTTATAAAGTATCCGCCACCTACGAGCCATACGTAAAGCATGCCGGCAAGGAGGAACGGCTTGGCTCCGGCCTGTTTAAACTTCTGTATGTTTGTGTCTGTTCCGAGAGCAGTCATTGCCATGGTCAGCAGGAAGGTGTCGATGTATTCAATGACACCGTTCAGCGGTATGTCCTTAACTGTCGGTGCATCGAAAAGATACTGCAGGAGGGAGTTTACACAGATTATGCCGATGAAGCCGAAGGCAAACCAGGGTATTGTGATTTTGCTCTTTTCCTTATGTCCGTCGGGTGTAACCTTCTTGCGTCCGGCAAGCGCGAAGCTCATTATGACGAGCACCGGGGCAAGCATCATTACGCGTATCATCTTTGTGATAGTTGCAGTGCCGGCTATGCCCAGGCTGTCTGTCGGGTCCATGGCGTTGCCGGCTCCGGCTACGTGTGCCACTTCGTGCAGCGTGCTTCCAGTGTAGATTGCAACGGCAGTGTCGCTCAGGCCTGAAAGTATTCCGGAACGATACATGATGGGGTAGAGGAACATTGATATAGTACCAAAGATAACCACTGTTGAAACGGCAATGGCTGTCTTGTGGCTTTCGCATTTAACAACGGGCTCGGCTCCGAGAACAGCGGCAGCTCCGCAGATGGCGCTTCCGGTTGAAGTCATGAGCGTGGTGTCGCGGTCGAGCTTAAGCATACGGCCGAACCATATACCTAGGAATATAGTTCCTGCAACGATTATAACGTCGACGAGTATGGCGGGCACACCTACAGCTGCTACCTGAGTCAGCGTAAGGCGGAAACCATAAAGCACAATACCCGTGCGGAGAAGTTGCTTAGTACAGAATTTAATACCGGGCACCCATGTCTCAGGCAGTTTGTTGCGAAGACTGTTGGCATAGAGCATACCGAGGATGATACCGATGATGAGCGGACTGAGCGAGAGCTGCTTCATGATGGGCAGTTCTGCCAGATAGAATGCTGCAAACGAGAAAAGCGCAATCAGCAAGATGCCGTGAAGGGTGTTTGCCCTGTTTCCTTTTTCAAACATGATAGATTACCTTTGTTAATAATATTTATTTTATTCTCTTTTTCTCCTTGCCTGGCAGACCTTCGTGTCTTGTTGTCGGGCTGCCTTTAAGTTTACTGCTGCAAAGGTAATTAATTTTTTGTTATGTAGTATATCTTAATTTTTTATACTCTATAACCTGAAGTTATTATGCTGCGGCGTGTAAAGTCTTTGAACTTTTCGGTAAGCGGTGAATCCTTGCCGGCAGAGGCCACAAAGCAGAAGTGGCGGCTGAAGTTGAGGCCGGCAATGTCGATGACTCTGAACACGCCTCTGGCCAGTTCTTCTCTCACGGAGAACACCGACACTATGCCCATGCTGCGACTGTGGCGCAGAAAGGCTTTGATGGCTTCAGTGCTGCCGAGGCGTATGCGTATGTTAAGTTCCTGGGGCCTTATTCCGTACTTTTCCAGTTCGGTCTCTATCACCTCGAGTGTTCCTGAGCCTTGCTCGCGTATGACGAGCGGTTGGCGGCACAGCTCTTGCGGAGTAATTTCTTCGGGCATCGACTCGTTGCCCGACTGCTTTATTATGGCCACGAGTTCGTCTTCAAGAAACGGCTCATACTGTAGGCCGGCTGAATGGGTGATGCCTTCTACCATGCCAAGGTCGATGTCGTGGTTGAGCAGTGCATTTTCTATGTCGCGCGAGTTGCCGTTGGTGAGCGACACCTCTATCTGCGGAAATCTTTCGGTAAATTCTGCCAGTATCTGCGGCAGCACATACTGCGCCACAGTGGTGCTTGCGCCTATGCTTATGTGTCCGCTGCTGCGCTCGTTGAGCAGGTTCATGTCGTATTCCATGCGGTTATACTCGTCGAGTATGCGGCTGCAGTGTTCAAGCATGAGCCGTCCGGCATCGGTGAGCATTATCTTTCCGCCTGTGCGGTCGAAGAGTCTTACGGAGTATTGCCGTTCCAGTTCGTTGATGTGTTTGGTTATTGCAGGCTGGCTTACGAACAGCTCTTTAGCCGCACGTGTGAAACTGAGGTTCTTGGCCACGCTGTAGAATGCTTTTAGTCTGAAATCTGACATATTACCGTTATTTGTTTCTTAACCTGACAAAAATACAACTAAAAAACGAGAACGGAAAGCAAGGCGTGATAAAAGTGGTTGTCTGGAAAAGAAAATATCCTGAGATTTATATTTTGCGGCGTAAGCATGAATGCGCAAAATTGATAAAGCTATTGCAGCCTAATGGTGATTTTGATAGAAACAGAAATGGCTGTCCATAAATTAATCTTTGGACAGCCATTTCTGTTCTTATCTGATATGCCGCAAGCGGCATCGGCTTTTTTTATTCTGCTTATCAGTTGTTCTTGCTGACGAATATGGCGTTCTTTATTTCAATTGTTTCGCCGTATGTCAGGTGAGCGCCGATAACTGTAATCTCGTCTCCAACCTTGAGGCCGCTGTTGGCAACAAAGTCGTAGCGGTTGTCGCCAGTTGCACCATAGCCGGGATACAGACCATAGAGATAAACCTCGTTTGTACCGTCAGAGATATAGACATTGCCGTAATGGTCGTTGGCTATCTTTGTGATTGTACCGGTTATCATATAGTTGGTGTCGCTGTCAGGAAGACCCATGAAGTCGGCAATAGAGATGGTGGTTGTAGGATTCAGCTCTGTAACGTCGCCGCCTACCAGTTCTACTGTGCCTTTATATGTGTCGTGTGTGCCTACAACGGTTACGATGTCGCCGTTCTTAACGCCTTTGGCTGCAGCATTGGTGCTCTTGTAAACCAAGGTAGAGCCGCTCCAGTCGGTCAGCGTGAAACTTCCGTTGTCCTGAACGTCTGTTGCCACACCCTTAAGGCGATATTGTGCATCGCCGTCGGCAGCAGCGTTGAAGTCAGCTACAGATACGTCCTGTATGCCGCCTTGCTGTGTGATTGTAGTCAGTGTGGTGTATGTCTTACCGTCTGCCACAGTAGCAAGTGTCAGCTCTGTTGAGCGTATGCCTCCTTCGTTGGGTGCAGCCTTGAAGGTCAGTTCTGCAGATGTGCCGTTCTGCTTTATTGAAGCGATAGACAGCCATTCCTTGGCATCCTCTGGAATGTCTACTGACACGCCAGAGCCTTTTGTGGTTACATATGCTGTAATGGTGCCGCCATCTTTAGAAATGGCGTCTGCAGAAAGAGAGTCAACTTTGATAAGGCTCTTGTTGATGTCAACAACAGTAACGTTTACCAGCTCTACAGTTCCGTTGTAAGTAAGCTTCGGACCCTGAACTGTGATTTCGTCGCCTACCTCGATGCCAAGGCTGAGGAAGTTCTTCTCAGCGCCTGACGCGTCGAGAGTTCCGTAGATGTAAATCTCGCCTGTACCGTCGTTCAGATAGAGGTTTCCATAGGTGGTGTTGGCGATAGCTGTCACCGTACCTGTTACCTGATAAGTCTTGTTGTCAGGTCCGGCAATAACCTCGGCGCAAGTGGCGTTTGTGATGCTTACTTCACCCTGTACGACGTTGAGATGCTGCACCTTGCCGTTGCATGTTATTGTCATGGCGTCAGAGCTGCGGCCGCCTGTGTAAGGTTCTGCAGAGAATACGAGCTGTGTTTCACCGGCCTTGCCTACTGAGTCAGAATGCTCGTTAAATTTAAGCCAATTGGGCTTGTTCTCAAGTACCCAGTCGCCTTTGGCTTTTACAATGATGGTGTCGTTACCACCTTCCTCGGGGATGGATATGTATGATTTTGATACCTGAATGTCATCAAGCAGAGTGATGTCATCGTCGTTTGAGCAGCTTGTGAACAAAGCCACAACACTCAGCAGAAGCAGGGAAAATATATTTTTTAGTTTCATAATTATACTTCCGTTTTAAAAATTAGTTGAATGTGTACTTGATGCCGATAGACATATACCAGCATTGACCGATTGCATGGTTTGCTGTCCATGTCTTTGTTGATCCGTTGATAGATGACGGAGTAGAGAACACAGCATAGCCGTCAGCGTCGGCTCCTTCATATTTCAGGATCTTTGCTTCTGTGCCGATAGCCGGGTTGAGAGTCTTGGCCACACCCCATGAAGAGTTGAAGAGGTTGCCGACGTTCTTGATGTCGAAGCTCAGGGTCAGCATGTGTTTGCATGCGCCAGTGTTGAACACGAAGTCGTGCTTGTAGCTGAAGTCGAAGCGGTGAACCCATGGAGAGTAAACGCTGTAAGCCTCTGCATATTCGCCCTGATGATTCTTCAGGTAGCTGTTGTTGTGAACATAAGCCATGAAGCGGTCGCGGTCGTCAGCTGTCTTGAAGCGGAACTGGTTTTTCTCAACCTGCTCGTCGGTCGGGATGAATATCGGGTCGTAAGCCTGTCCGTCGCCGTTCATATCGTTCTGCAGCATGTATGTGTAGTTGTAAGAGCCGCGCCATCCCTCATAGATGAGGCTGAAGTGGTTGTGGCTGTTGTCGTGAGCAGTGATCTGTGCTATCACGCGGTCTGGCTCAACATACTGTGAGTTGTGCAGCTTGATGTTGTTAGGACCTTCTACTGAAGGCAGATATGCTATTGTAGAAGAAGCGTTAGAGCCGGGCATACCTGTAAGCTCCTTAGAGCAGGTGTGAGTATAGGCAGCCATGATGTCGATGTTCTTTGTAGGAGATGCGTATGCTGACAAGCTTGCGCTCCATCCGTAGCCCTTGTGTGTGTTAGACAGCACATAAGCAGGCACAACATCTTTGTTGTATCCGGTAGGGAATATCGGGCGGTTGTCAACACCGTTGAAGCGTGCAAATCCGCCTACATCAGGAATTGACCAGTCTTGCATTGTAACGCCATATATTGTCTTGTTGAAGATACCTTCGGCTGTGATTGTCAGAGGGAAGCCTACTGGTACAACATAGTCAATAGCCAAAGAAGTCTTCCATACTTCAGGCATCTTGAAGTCGGGGTCTACGGCTGATATCTGTGAAGGCAGAGTTCCGTCCTCAGGTCTGATTGTCTTAGGATAGCCCAGTTCAAACAGTTTGTTCTGCAGGGCGTCGATAGTGGGATAGCCGTTCTCATTTGTAACAAGTCCTCCGGCAAATTCTTCCATTGTGAATCCTTTCTTTGCAGCGTTTGCGGCATTGATGATTGCCTGATACTGCACCATACCTGAGTTTGTAGGCATGTTGGTGAAGAATACCAGCGGCAGACGGCCCTGGAATATACCTGAACCTCCACGCAGCTTGAGGGTCTTGTCGCCGAGGATATCCCATACGAAGCCTACACGCGGAGCTACAGTAAGGTTAGAGCTCGGCCATTTGCCTGTGTCAATGTGGCGTCCGTCGTAGTCGAGGTCGTAGATGGCCTTGTTTGTCATAAGGTCAGCGTTGCTGAAGAACATGTCGTCAAAGCGCAAGCCGTAAGTAAGCTTGAAGCGTGGATTGATAGACCACTCGTCCTGCAGATAGATACCGAGAGTGTTGAAGCTTACTTTCGCAGCCGGATCGCTCTTGCCGTCATAGCCGTAGGTCAGGTTAACAATCTCAGGAGCAGCTCCGTTGAGGAAGTCGTCGAGTGAGTAGTAGCGGTAATATCCTGTACCGTTACGCATATAAGAGTTGAGCGCCATCTGGTGTTCAAACTTAGCTCCAAGCATAATCTTGTGGTTGCCGGCATAGTAGGTAACATCGTCCTTGATGTTCCAGATGTTATTACGCACGGCGTTGTTGTGTGTGAACAGCTCCTTACCGAGTGAAATGTAGGCCGTGTTAGTGCCTGTGCCGTCCATGATGTCTATGAAGGGGAAATCAGCCGAATTGGTGAAACGCACATCATCGAGCTTTGAGTAAGTAACCAAGAACTGGTTAGAGAGGTTCTCGGTGAAGCGGCTGTTAAGGTCGAGAGAGAAAGAGTGAACAAGATTGTCGAGAGCATACATAGAGTTGGCGTAGCTCATTGACATCTGTGAGAAGCGGCCGTAAGCCGAGCGCGTACCTCCGTCCATTGAAGATGCGTTAGTGGGGTTCCAGTTGCGGTTCTTCGTATAGTTGTAACGGAATGACAGATGGTGCATGTTGGTGATGTTCCAGTCGAGACGTGCCAACAGCTTGTAGTTGTTTTCGTCGGCAGGGAAGTTTGTCCATGAGCCAGTGTCGTAGCCGTATTTGTCTTTTACAAAGTTAGACACCTTCTCAAGGTCGGCCAATGTCGTACGTGAGATGTAGTTGTCTGCGTCGGCTACGCCGTCTACAGAACCGCGCCAACGGTTAACCACGGTAGGAGTGGTGCTCATTTCGCCGCTGACGAAGAAGAACAGCTTGTTCTTGATTATCGGGCCGCCGAATGTCAGTCCGTATGTGGTTTTCTGGTCTTTCTCGCGTGCACCGCTTATTTGTTCGCGGTCAACAGCGTCACCACGCATATTTTCATTCTGGTGATATATATAGGCTGTACCTTTAAATGTATTGGTACCCGACTTAGTGATGGCATTTACGCCACCGCCGATGAAGTTGGTTTCACGTACATCATAAGGTGAGATAACCACCTGCATTTCTTCGATGGCGTCTATTGATATAGGGTTGCCGCCGCCAGGCAGACCGTCGCTCAGACCGAAGTTGTTGTTGAAGTTGGCACCGTCAACGGTGAAGTTGGCAGTACGTCCGTCTGTACCAGCGAAGCTCATGCCGTTGCCGCCATAAGGAGACAGACGTGTGAAGTCGGTTATTGAACGGCTTACTGTAGGCATGTTCTCAAGTTGTCCGAGTCCGATGTTGGTAGAGGCGCCGGTCTTTTCAGCCGTGAATTTTGTAGCTTTAGCAGAAACTACAATCTCGCCCAGCTCATTGGTGTCTTCGGTAAGGTTTACGTTCAGGTTGTAAACCTCTGCCAGTTGAAGCTTAACATCCTTGGTTACGCTTGTTGTGTAGCCAATGTAGCTGACTGTGATGGTGTAAGGACCGCCCACACGCATACCATTGATAGAGTAGCGGCCGCTCTCGTTAACCACTGTGTTATAAGTGGTACCCGACGGCTCATGCACTGCCCTTACGGTGGCGCCGATGGCCTTGTCGCCTCCGGCCATAACAATACCATTAATTCCTGATGTTGTCATCTGGGCCATCATGCTGGTCGTAAAGAACAACATCAACGCGAATAGAATTTCTAAACGTTTTCGCATACTTGTTTTAATTTGAGATTAAAAATAAATTTTAATAATCACACATATTTTGTTTAAACAACAATCACCTTTTTTGTTATTCAGTGTTTCATTATCTTAAATACGATGTGCAAAATTAATTAAAAAATAGATATATTATGTTACAAGACAGTTAAAATTGACGATAAATGTTTTTTTTCATTACAAAAAAGGTTTTTCATGCATTTTCTCTGATGTTAATTTTGATAAAATTTACATGTCATTGACATCAATGCTGTAAGAATGGTATTGCAGAATGTCTTTTATGAGGCGTAAAGACCAGTTGTTGTTAAAATAAATTCATCCTTGCCGTCAGCATAACGGAGCGGCCGCGCAAGTTGTATTCGGAATAAAATTCAGACATGGCAATGTTGTAAGAATAGACATACTTGTGTGTGTTGAGCAGATTGTTACATTCAAGAGAATATTTCACACGTTTATGACTCAGGTTAATTTTTAAGTTAAGCAACGCAAACGATTTGTTGCCCATTGCCAAGTTGTTGTAATAGTGGTTCAGTCCGGCGTCAATGCTTATGTTCATCGGCATGCTTAGGCTGAGCAGCAAGCTGTTGTTCATTGTGCGTATTGCCGGCATTGACATATATGATACAGAACGGACGGCTTATGCCCGATGAGCGTTTGGCTTTACGTATATTGCTTTTAACGCTTTTAGCAAACTGTGGATTGTCTTTTATGTCTTTTGGGCAGGATGTGGCGCACAGAAATAGTGACAGGGTGATGATGATAACGATGTCTTTCATAATTTTGCATTTATATTGGTTATTGCATGCGATTACAAATTTAGTGTTTTTTTCAATATCGTACATATATTTGCGTGTGCATTCTGTGTGCATAACTTTTTTGATGTTGGTTTTATTTTGTTTTATTCGTTTTTTATTAAAGAAATATAACCACGAATGGATTATAAGAATTTGATAAACACAATATTGTCTTCATTGACACGTTAAATAAATACCAATACAGCTTGTTTATGAAGATTTATATTTTGATATTGCTCGTAATTTGTCCTATTTCTGCTATTTGTCAAAATGTGGAAAAAGGAATTGTAGTATATACTGATAGTGTTGAAACGCCTGCTTATGGTAATACGGCAAAAACGTATAATATTGATACAGATGCACCTATAGGTTCGCTCATGTCAAGGCTAGGCAAATTTGATGTTTCGTATATTGACAACTCTTTTATGACCGATGGAGTTAAACGTTGTTTGCGTATGGCTCTTGATGTATGGGAAGACAGATTGAGCATAGATGTTCCCGTACATATCATGTTGGATGCAAGTGAAGACATAGATCCTTCATTAGAAATAAAAACTGCTGTTGCTTATGTTGGCAATGGAAAAAATGCGCTGCCATGGAGTCTGTTTGCCCAAACAAATGAAAATGAAAAAGACAATATTCATGGCATAATAACAATAAACGCTTTGACAAACTGGAATACATCGTGGAGTAACGATGAGACAGATTGGGGTATTGATAATCTGCAAACAGCCTTGCTCAGGCATATTGCCCATGTGCTCGGCTTTGGTACAAGTGTTGTACAGCAAGAAGGCGAGTTAGGTTTTGCAATAAGACAACAGGCTTCGCCTTTTGATAATCTTGTCAGTGATGGACAAAAAACTTTGGGCAGTCTTGCTGTCGGTGCAACATCAGCTACACTGAATGACTTTTTTAAAGAGGCAATCAGTTTGTATACTCCACATTCAGCCTATAAACTTTTTACTTCACCTACTGGCTATGTGCCATACCGTAGCGGAAATTATTTTTCATTAAGCGGCGACAATATCATGAACTATCCTTATGACGACCGCACACGTCTGTTGCCGATAAGCGACGAAACTCTTGACGTGATGTCTGCCATCGGATGGAGAACCAATCCTTATGACGTTCACATTAAAGGAAACAATACTGATGTGCTAGGATATGGCAGTCTTTATACCAGTCATACTTTTTGTGCAGAAGATTCTTTAGGATGCCGTGTCGCTTGTGACTGGATTTATCAGATATACGACAATAATGCTCATAAATATGTAGACGCAGCTGTAGGGCAAGGAACAGATTTTATCGTGACACCAACTGATGAAGGCTTATCTTATGTTGATGAGTTTATGTGTCTGCAAGGTCGTATTACTTGTATCACTAATGGAAATGAATACACATTTCCATTGACACTTGATGCACGTCCGCAATTTGTCAGTTATAAAATATCAAATGTACAGCAAACCGCCAATTCTGACTATTACAGCTTTGACATTACTATATATTCTCGTGGTGCGACAGGCGGGGATGTAATTGTCTCAAGTGATTACGGCACATTATGCACACTTACATTAACCGATTCGGATGAACAGCCCCTGCATATATCTGATGCATTGAAGATAGGAGAAACTTATTTGTACGTAAATCTTACTAATAGATATGGAACAACGACTAAATATATAAAAGTGAATCCGCAGTCGACAAAAATTTCAGACATGATAACTACGGTTCAACCTTCTGCATATGATGTATACACAATGCAGGGTGTACTTATAGGTAGAAACATGCAGCTGTCAGCACTTGGTAAAGGCTCGTATATAATAAGGAGTAAAGCTGACCCATTGAAAGGCAGAAAAATTATATTGAAATAATTGCTTTATGTTATAATATAATAACGCCGCTAGCCATAATGGTTA
>OKVE01000721.1_pt1 | contig 11887 bp, 9 predicted proteins | sample 1604781 | NCBI WGS metagenome assembly OKVE01 (sample SAMN01760918, study PRJEB22395) | human gut metagenome
GAGTTCAGACGTGTGCTCTTCCGATCTGTTTATTCCTTAAGTTGTTTATATTTAATTGTTGTCAATAAGTTTCGTGGTTTCTGCCCTTTTTTGTTTTATTCCCTATATCTCTCCTGCTACCTTCATTTCCCGCCACACTTCACCGAACTCTTGTATTATAGTGTTTTCTGACAGTCTTTTATAGTCTGGCGTTCTGAAGTCGAAATGTGAGTATGCCCATTGTGCTAATGCCTTGTTGCTTGTCGGCTTTTCTTCTATAAAGTATCTTGATTTTTTCCATAGGATGATGTCTTTAATGACTTCTTTCCTATATTGTGGCAATATTCCCATAACCTCCCCACTTGAGGGGCGTCCTACTCCTGCTTTCGGAGCTGATATGCCGTGCTTTACATCCGTTTTAAGGGTGTCTCTTTTTGTTTTTTTTCCTTACTTTGGAGTGTCTCTTTTGCCTTCATTTTCTAATGTTTTTGGGTTAATAATTAAAATTACTGTAGTTTGTAAAATAAATGCAAAGGTATATCAAGTTTTTTGTTTTTGTGGAGTAAGGATGGAGATAAAAAGCTGGGTTTTATCTTTATGATGGGTTAATGCGTTGATATATAAATGGAAATGACTTTGACTTGGAAGTGTTTTTTAAACGTTCGTTTAATGGACGCAAAGATAAGACTGTTTTTTATATCCTCAAAATGTTTAATAAAAATATTTTGGAAAACCCATCGTATCTCAGTTTAATCTACAGTAATTCAGTATGTTAAGTATCTTATTTAATATTTAAAATTTCCATTCCCTTTTATTAACTCATTCCCTATTTCATTTCCTGAAATTTGACGTCCATTAAACGAACGTTTAAAAAACGCTTTTTGTTTGTAATCCGCTCGTTTATAGTCTCTTACCAGAAGGTAATGACGAACTGCAAAAAAACTGTTGGCAAGAAGGGCACAATGCTTGCTGTATTTTAATAAGGTGCTCGCAAATGATTGGATACCAGGTATATACCGAGGGTTCAAAGCCCCAGAGGAACACTCTTTTGTGAACAAAACAACGAAAATGGAAACGGATAACGAGGTTGAAGTCTGGCATGCCATGCGTGCCACATACCGCAGAGAGCTTGATGCGGTGCATCTTCTCGAGAAGGAGAACCTCGGCTGTTTTGTCCCCATGCAATATAAGGTAAGTATCCGTAAGGGTAAGAAAGTCCGTACTTTGGTTCCCGTCATCCGTAATCTGGTTTTTGTCCATGCACGTCCTTCCGACGTACAACGTGTTAAGTCTCAAATTACTTATTTGCAATATATAACCGATACTCGCAGTGGTCAGAAGATAATTATTCCCGACCATGAGATGCAGCGCTTCATCGCCGTTGCCGGAACCTATAACGACCATTTGCTTTATTTCCAGCCCGAAGAGTTGAATCTGTCGAAAGGAACTAGAGTCCGTATTACGGGTGGTGACTTTACAGGTCAGGAGGGTATTTTTCTGAAAGTAAAGGGTGCACGTGACCGTCGTGTGGTTATAGAGATACAAGGTGTCATTGCTGTTGCCATGGCCACCATCCATCCGGACCTTATAGAAGTGATCGGCTGAATTATAATTCATAATTTACAACTCATAGTTTACAATTCATAATTCAAAAAATGTCCTCCTCCCTTTTCGAAGAAGCAATTAATCTCCAGCGTGCTGCGCACGAACTGATGTATTTAGGTATGGACGGTAGTCCTATCTATAGTGATGACCTTTCCCGCCGCAACGGTGAGGTTTACCGCTTGACTGCGGCTTTGTATGGTTCCAGTGCTCGAGGTACTACTACGGAAGAACAGGCAAACGTCTGTCTTGCTCTCTTGATGGGTTATAACGCATCGTTCATTGACCATGGCGAGAAGCAGGATCACCTCCAGGAGATATTAAACCGTTGTTGGAATCTCCTTGATACCCTTCCCGCTTCGCTGTTGAAACTCCGTCTGCTTACTGCCTGTTATGGAGAAGTGTTCGATGAGCTCCTGGTCGACGAAGCCCGGAAGATTATTTCTTCCTGGGACTCCGCATCGCTCACTGCCGAACAGCAGGAAGCTGTCGAGGAATTCCGGAATGTAGTTGACAATCCCTATCCGTGGGAATATCTTGAGGACTAAAACAGGTGAAAGTTTTCTCGCAAGGCAAAAAAAGAAATGGAGTGGAGAATGTAAGAGACACGGGAAAAGTTAAAGGCATATAGAGCTAAACATACAAGTGATATATTCATGTAATGAGTGAAAAGGATTCCACGCATTGTATTACGAAAAATAGCCTCCAGAGAAACGGATTATATGGCATTTCTGCCAATGAATATAGTAAAATAACTTATTATTTGATTAAAAATATAACTCAAAGTGGGTTATACCCCCTTTAGTAGATGCCCAATATCTATTGAATATCCGGGAAGCGTGGTACTAACTCTTTCATTACTACGCGAAGTAATAAATATAAATCACCTTTGGTTCCACCTTCCCGGATTAGTTTGATTTTTTCAGTGTGTGACATATAAGAATCTAACAAACATTAAATTATGCGTCGAATCTTATTTCTGATTTTATGTCTTTTTATTTTCTTCGGTTCTGCCTATGCCCAGCGCATGTCCGACGAGCAAGTGGTTGAATATGTGAAACAAGCACAGGCAGCCGGAAAATCTCAGAAGCAGATGACTGCCGAACTGTTGCGCCGTGGTGTGACCCGCGAACAGGTGCTCCGCATCAAGGATAAATATGAGAACTCGGGTGTTGCTGTCCCGGGTTCCGAAGCTCCCTCACAGATGCGCAAGCGTTCGGTTGCTGTGGGAGAATCCTACGAGGCTGCCGAACTGGATGACCAGAAAGCGGTTGTTGATGAGAGACTTGAAAGCCAGTCCGCCCCTGAGGCTGCCGGCATACAGATTTTCGGTCATAATCTGTTCCAGAACCGTAATCTCTCCTTTGAACCTAGTGTGAATTTGGCTACTCCGGCAAATTATCGGCTGGGGCCCGGTGACGAGGTGATCATAGATATCTGGGGAGCTTCCGAGAATACCATCCGCCAGACCATCAGTCCCGAGGGGAGTATCCAGGTGAAAGACCTCGGTCCCGTTTATCTGAACGGCATGACTGTTAAAGAAGCCAACGCTTATCTGCAACGGGAACTGTCCAAGATCTATTCCGGTATCGGAGGGGGGGATCCCAATTCACAGATCCGTCTGACTTTAGGCGATATACGTACCATTCAGATTCATATTATGGGTGAGGTCACGGTGCCGGGTACTTATACACTTTCGGCTTTTTCTACGGTTTTCCATGCCTTGTACCGTGCCGGTGGTGTGAATAATATCGGTAGCTTGCGTGACATCCGTCTGGTTCGTAACGGAGAGACGATAGAGCATTTGGACGTCTATGAGTTCATCATGCAGGGCAAGATGAATGACGATGTCCGTCTGCAGGAGGGCGATGTGATTATCGTGAGTCCCTACCAGTCGTTGGTCGAGATAGTAGGTAAGGTGAAACGTCCCATGTATTATGAAATGAAGCCTGCCGAGACGGTTGCTTCCTTACTGAAGTATGCGGGTGGCTTTATGGGAGATGCCTATAAGAAGGCTGTACGCATCATCCGTAAAAGCGGACGTGAACATCAAGTATATAATGTGGATGAGATGGACTATTCTGTATTCCGTTTAGACGACGGTGACTTAATGACGGTTGACGCCGTACTCGACCGTTTTGAGAACAAGGTTGAGGTCAGTGGTGCCGTCTATCGTCCGGGGCTTTATCAGTTGGACGGTGAGGTGAATACGGTGAAGCAGCTGATAAAGAAGGCTGAGGGACTCCGGGGAGATGCTTTCCTTGCCCGGGTCCTTCTGGACCGTGAGCGTGAAGATCTTACGCACGAAATGGTTGCCGTTGATCTAGAGGGTATCATGAACGGTACGGTTTCTGATATACCCCTTCAGAAGAACGACCATCTGTATGTTCCCGGTATCCATGACCTGAAGGAGAGCGAGACGGTCTCCATTTATGGTGAGGTGCTCAATCCCGGTACTTTCCTGTACTCCGACAACTTAACGATAGAGGATATGATTGTCCAGGCGGGAGGTCTTACTGAGGCTGCCGCCACTACCGGTGTGAGCGTGACGCGCCGCATCAAGGATCCCAAGAGTACTGCCTACAGCAGCAAGCTTGCGGAGACATTCACCTTTGACATCAAGGACGGTCTTCTGACGGGTGCCGGTAGTTTCTACCTGCAACCTTTCGATGTAGTCCAAGTTCGTCGCAGTCCTGCCTACCAAGTTCAGCGCATGGTGACAATTGCGGGTGAGGTGCTTTTCAGCGGCAGCTATTCGTTGTTGAAAAAGAATGAACGTCTGAGTGATGTGATAGGTCGTGCAGGCGGAATTACTCCGGCGGCATATATAAAGGGGGGACGTTTGATTCGCAAGCGCAATGATGAGGAACGTCGGCGTGAGACGGATGTGCTTCGCATAGCTCAGGGTGGTGAGGGGAAGGATAGCATCTCTGTGGACAAGCTTGCCATCTCTGAGACTTATGCAGTAGGCATCGATATGGAAAAGGCTCTGTTTAATCCGGGAAGTGACTATGACATTGTCCTGCGTGAGGGAGATATCGTTTATATTCCTGAATACGTCAATACGGTGAAGATCAGCGGTTCAGTGATGTATCCTAATACAGTAACCTGGGAGAAAGATGCCAAGCTGAAACATTATATCAATATGGCAGGTGGTTATGGCGAAAATGCGAAAAAGAAGAAAGCATACATCATTTATCTGAATGGTACGGTAGCCCGTGCTAAGAAGAGTGACAGTGATTTAATCCAGCCGGGTTGTGAGATTGTGGTTCCCACGAAGTCTGAGAGGAAGCGTCTCCAGCTTTCCGAGATTATGGGTCTGAGCTCCACGACTGCGACTATTGCGGCGATGGTGGCTACTTTGGCTAATACTTTTAAATAAGAAACAAGTGGAAGATATAAAAAGAAAAGATACCGGTATGAGTGACGAACAACAGAATAAACATACACAGGAAGAGGAGATTGATTTGCTTGAGCTTGCCTTGAAGGTCTGGGCGGAGCGCAGGTGGATATTGAAGTGTTGCGGCTATGCGGTGATTGTGGGGCTGGTGATTGCTTTCAGTATTCCCAAGGAATATACGACAAGTGTAATGATTGCTCCGGAAGCTTCTGATAATAAAGGCGGAGGGCTTTCCTCATTGGCAAGTTTGGCTGGCATCAATCTGAATACATCTTCGGGATCTGATGCGATTTATCCTGATTTATATCCGGATATTGTGAGTTCCACTCCTTTTGTGACAGGGTTGTTTGATGTCCCAGTCCGTGATATGGATGGGGAGATAAACACCACACTTTATGACTATATGGACGAATACCAGCGTATGCCATGGTGGTCGTATATCATATCTGCCCCTTTCAAGGCTTTAAGTTGGACTATTTCTCTGTTTAAGGAATCAGAAGAAGAGGTGGATAAATTAGATCCTTTTCAGCTGACAAAAGAGCAGACTGATATTGTGAAAGCACTGAGTGATCATATAGGTGTTTCGGTAGATAAAAAGACCGGGGTTACTACAATTTCCGTCACGATGCAGGATCCCCGTATTTCAGCATGTCTGACAGATACTGTTGTGAACAGGTTGCAGTCTTACATTATTGATTATCGGACTAATAAAGCCCGTAAGGATTTTCATTTCCAAGAAAAGCTTTTTGAGCGTAAGAAGAAGGAGTACGAACAAGCTCAAGAAAACTATGCCAAGTTTGCCGATGCCAACAAGAATATCATCCTCCAGAGTTACCGTGCCGAACAAGTGCGATTGGAGAATGAAATGAATCTTGCTTATCAAGTATATACAAGCGTTGCGCAGCAGTTGCAAATGGCGGAGGCAAAGGTGCAGGAAATTACTCCTGTTTATACGGTGGTTGAGCCTGCGACAATTCCTGTAAAGGCGTCAAAACCTAATAAAGTTATGATACTTTTGGGTGTTGTATTTCTGGTGGAAATGTAAAAATGGTCATGAATGGGAAGCTGTAATTCATACTAGGGTTAAAGGTGTCGGATGTCCTTATTGCATGGGTAAAAAAGCAATTCAAGGAGTAAATGATTTTGCAACTTTGTATCCAGAAATGTTAAAAGAATGGGATTATGAAGAAAACGATAAATTAGGTATTAAACCAAACGAATTATTAGTAGGTTCAATAAAAAAAGTATATTGGATATGTAGCAAAGGTCATAAATATGATAGAAGTATTTATGATAGATTACATGGTCGTGGAAATTGCCCATATTGTGGAAATAGAAAAGTTTTGCAGGGCTATAATGATTTAGCAACTACCAACCCTGAATTACTAAAAGATTGGGACTATGAAGAAAATGACAAATTAGGCATTAAACCAAATGAAATTACTAATGGTGGCAAAGAAAAAGTATGGTGGAAATGTGAAAAAGGTCATAAATGGAATTCTATTATTAGAAGTAGAATCACAGGAAGTGGTTGCCCATACTGTTCAAATAATCTTGTAAAAAAAGGCTATAATGATATAGCAACTACTAATCCCGAATTATTAGAAGAATGGGATTATGAAAAAAATGATAAATTAGGTATTTTTCCATCCAATCTAAGTCATGGATCTACAAAATTAGTGTGGTGGAAATGTAAAAAAGGTCATGAATATCAAATATCAGTAGCACAAAAAACAAATAGAAATGTTAATTGCCCTATTTGTGCTAATCAGCAATTATTAAAAGGCTATAATGATTTTGCAACCAAACACCCAGAATTATTAAAAGAATGGAACTATGAAAAAAATGATAAGCTTGATATAAAACCAGATGAAATTATTTTAGGTGGTAAAGTCAAATTTTGGTGGAAATGTGAAAAAGGTCATGAATGGCAATCTAGTATACCAGCAAGAATAAGAAATGATAAGCTTTATAATCGTTGCCCTATTTGCTCTAGTTATTTAAGAACATCCATACCTGAAAAGATTATTTTTTACTATGTTCATAAAAAATTTTCTAAAACTATAGCAAATTATAAACCTGAATGGTTAAAACCAAAAGAAATAGATATTTTTATACCAGAGCTAAATGTTGGTATAGAGTATGATGGATACTATTATCATAAAGACATAAAGCATGATATAGAAAAAGATGATTTATGCTCAAAAAACAATGTGAGAATAATTAGAATTAGAGAAAAGAAATCAAAACCTATTAACTCAAGTGCTATCATATACAATATAAAAATAGATAATAACACAGATTATACATATGTAGAAGATGCTTTATCTTTCCTAAATAGTTATCTCAACATAGATTTAGACTTTGATATTAGGCGTGATTTAGATGATATTATTAAAATGATTAACTTTATGGAAAAAGAGAACTGTATATCCAAAACAAATCCAGAGGTTTTACAAGAATGGAATTACGAAAAAAATGATAAACTAGGAATTACTCCAGATAATATAAGTAGTGGAAGTGCATTAAAAATATGGTGGAAATGTGAAAAAGGTCATAACTATCAAGCTATTGTTTCAAACAAAGTAAATCAACAAACCAAATGTCCATATTGTGCCAATAAGAAGATTATCATAGGATTTAATGATTTGGCAACAACTAATCCTGAATTATTAGAAGAATGGGACTATGAAAAAAATGATAAGTTAGGAATCAAACCAGAAAATGTTGTTCTCAATTCAACTAAAATGATTCATTGGAAATGTAAGAATGGTCATGAATGGACAACAACATTAAACAATAGAGCTAGAGGTTCTAATTGTCCGTACTGCTCTGGAAGATATGCTATAAGTGGAGAGAATGATATTGCCACATTATTTCCAGAATTATTAAAAGAATGGGATTACGAAAAAAACGACCAATTAGGAATTAAACCACAGAATGTAAAGAAAAATACAGATAAAAAAGTCTGGTGGAAATGCGAAAAAGGTCATGAATATAAATCTTCAATTGTTAATAGAACAAAATCAAAAGGAACTTGTTGCCCATATTGTTCTGGAAATAAAGTTCTTAAAGGATTTAATGATATAGCATCAACAAATCCAGAATTATTGAAAGAATGGGATTATAGTAAGAATACCATTAAACCTGATGAAGTAACTAAAGGAACTCATAAAAAAATCTGGTGGATTTGTAGTAACAATCATAGCTATGAAGCTACTATTCCAGCTCGAAGACGTGGTACAGGGTGTCCGTATTGTTCTGGAAACAAGATATTAGTTGGTTTTAATAATTTAGCAACGACGAATCCTGAATTATTGGAAAAATGGAATTATGAAAAGAATAATAAATTAGGAATTACGCCTAAATCAATTAGTAAAAGTTATAGTAAAAAAGTTTGGTGGAAATGCAAAAATGGTCATGAATATCAAAGACATGTTTATAACGAAAGAAAAGGCAGTGGCAGATGTCCTATTTGCAAAAAATTAAAACTATAATTCGGTTATAGAGTGGTTTATAAAATATCACTCTATATTTTCTTCTTAAATACTTGATTTTTATAAAATAATTTGGTAATATATTTATAACTTGAATGACTATTTAGTCATTCGTCAAGAGAGCTAACGAGTTGTAAATGTCTACGTCGTTGGCACCAAAGACGTATCTGTTCGAACTAACAAAACAGATAGATACAAAAATCAAAATCAGAGAGAGTATAGAAAAAGTTGTGTAAATAAATCCTTCCGTGATAAAATATAAAATATCAAGGAGGGATTTTTCTTAAGCCCTATTAAACTTACACAACTTTTTCTAAAGTATTAATTTTTTAGAAAAATATTATTAAAATAATGTTAATAATAAAAAAATTTAATATTTTACACTGCCTTTTCCTTTCGCCTCCAAATATATTTAACCATATATTTGGAAAATTTAAAAAGTGGACCATTTTTCAATTAGAATTTTATAATTTTTTGGACCACTTTTAGTTTATCAAAAACACTTTTCTCATTTCATTACTTAAGATATTATCACATTTCTTTCATATTGATGAAGAATTATTTTTTAATTCCTTGCAAAAAAAGTAGAAATATGCTATAACATAAGTAGAGTTAAATTTAAGGAGGGGAAAACTAATGGCAAAAAAGAAAAAACGTGATATAGGAAAAATAGCTACAAGAGTAATTGCTGCCATATTAGCTTTAATGTTTGTTATTAGTATAGTAGCAACATTGATATATCAACTAGTAGGTTAGAATACAAAAGATAGAAGGGATAGTTTGGAAAATTATTTTACAATAAATATAAATAATATATTGAATAGCATTGTTGAATACTTTATTTATTTAAAAGAAAATCCGTGGAGATTAATTGTGCTAATATTAGATTTAGCAATTGTTAGCGGATTAATATATAAATTTATAAAATATTCTAAAAAAACTAGGGTGTGGCAACTGTTAAAAGGTATAGCACTAGTAATAATTATTACAATTCTAAGTGATATATTGCATTTTAAAATATTAAATTTTATATTAACACTGTTTATGCCATATGGAGTAATAGCAATAATTGTAATATTCGCTCCAGAACTTAGAAGAATGCTAGAACAATTGGGAACCAATAAATTAACAAAATATTTTGGAATAGAGAATGATATATATACAAAGACAAAAGAAAATATATATAAAATAGTAATTGCAGTCACGGAACTTGCAAAGCAAAAAACAGGAGCTTTAATAGTAATAGAAAGAGATATACAAATAAATGATATAATGGAAACAGGATTAAAATTAGATAGTGAAGTATCTCCTCAATTACTGGTTAATATATTTACACCTAATACACCATTACATGATGGGGCAGTAGTAATAAGCAATAATAAAATAGCTGCAGCTGCATGTATATTGCCACTTGCAAATGACAAAAATATTGCTAAAGAATTGGGAACAAGACATAGAGCAGCAATAGGTATTTCAAAGGAGACGGATAGTATAGCAATAGTTGTATCAGAGGAAACAGGTAAGGTTTCTTTAGCAAAAGATGGAACGTTGATTGCAGACTTAAAAGAAGAAACACTAAAAAGCATATTGATAAAAAATGTCTTAACCAAAAGATATGGAGAAGAAATTCCAAGAAAAATGCATACACTAGGCAAAAAAAGAAAAAAAGGGTCTGTTTAAATAACAGACCTTAAATAATATAAAAATAGGATTGAAGAAAATGAGAAACATTAAACTAATAATAGAATATGATGGAAAAGAATATAACGGATGGCAAAAACAAAAGAATAAACTTAATATACAAGGAGAAATAGAAAAGGCTATTGAGACAATAACAGGAGAAGAGATAGAATTAATTGCTTCTGGGAGAACAGACGCAGGAGTACATAGTTTGGGACAAACTGCAAATTTTAAAACGGAAAGTACAATTCAAATAGAAAAAATACCAATAGCAATAAATTCACAATTAAAGAAAAGCGTTAGAATAAAATCAGCAGAAGAAGTGGAAGAAAATTTTCATAGTAGATATAATTGTAAAAGAAAAACATATAGATATACAATAAATAATTCGGAGCAAGGGTCTGCAATATATAGAAATTTGGAATATCATATGCCACAAAAATTGAATTTTGAAGAAATGAAAAAGGCTATAAAATATTTTGAAGGAGAACATGACTTTAAAGCTTTTAAATCTAGTGGAGGAAGCGGGAAAACAACAATAAGAACAATATATAAAGCAGAAATAAAAAGGGAGAATGAAAGAATAATAATAGAACTTACTGGGAATGGTTTTTTGTACAATATGGTTAGAATAATAACTGGAACATTGGTAGAAGTGGGAATGGAGAAAATAAAAGCAGAACAAATACCAGAAATAATGGAAAGCAGAGATAGGAAATTGGCAGGTAGAACATTGCCAGCACATGGACTTTGCTTAATTAAAGTTGAATATTAAAAAGTAACAAAGTGTTAACAGAATGCATAATATATACCAAAAAGGAAAGGTGAGAATTATGAACAATCTGTTAATATTTTTTGCGCTTCCTATAGCAACAATTTTGCTGGCCATTGTGTTACAAAAAGTTCTTAGATCTCCAATTTTAGTTGGAATTACATTTTTTGCCATATATTTAATAGTTACATTTGCAGCATTTGACGCTAATTTCCTAGTAGTTGCAATAGCACTTACAATTTTAGCATTTATAACAGCTGTAATAGTAAATACTATATGTAGAATTTTAGAAAGACTAGAGCAGTGCGAAGGCGACAATGATAACGATAATAACAATGCAAATTGTGGTTGTACAGGAAGAAGCGATTTGATAGCATACACAACTCCATTAATTCCTAATAATACTGTTATATTAGGAACCAATACAAGTAATACAGATGAATCAAATAGTTGTGGCTGTAGTGGAAATAACAGTGCTAATAATACCAATAATAATAGTTGTGGATGTTGTAGATGCAGAAGAGGATAACATAAATAAAAAAGTGGATAATAAATGGCAGATAATAATGTTACCATTTAATATTCGCTTTTATTATTGTATAGAAAAAATATACAACGAAGCTAGGTTATATTAAACTGTATATATTTGCAAAGTCAATTTTTTTACATAGAGAAATATTACAAAAATATTACAAAAATATTAAGATTACATTACGAAAGGATAATGTGTTGTTTTTGATAAGAAAATGTTGTAAAATAAAAAAAATAGTTATAGTAGTAAATACAAGGGAGGAATATGAAAAATGGCAGTAAATCCAATGCAAAAAAAAGCAACAACAGCGGCTTTGATAGCAGTGTTAGTAACACTTTTAATAACAGGAGCAGTTATAGCCTTATTAATGATGAAGGTGGGAAATCTAAATAAACAAATTGCAGAGAAGAGAGCAAATTTGGGAA
>OKVE01000723.1_pt1 | contig 11868 bp, 8 predicted proteins | sample 1604781 | NCBI WGS metagenome assembly OKVE01 (sample SAMN01760918, study PRJEB22395) | human gut metagenome
GGCGAACGTGTGCCGAGCAACATAGGTAGTCAGATGTTCGATGCCAACCCGCTGCCCGATTTTGCGTAACCAGCGATTCGTGTTCGTCAGCACCTTATGCGTTCGGTCATATCTCTGCTGCTCCGTTCTATGCACACGACGGTCGAGTATCGGAAAAATATAATCTTCATCCGTCTGTCCTTGTTGCTGGTATTTGACAATGATATTCCGCATTTCTTCTGTCAGCAGAAAATCACAGATAGGCTGAGTCTTTTTCTTCTGTCTGACATTTTTACTGCTATCCATTGCAAAGCTGATATCCCAGCTCCTGTCAAAAGTCAGATTTCTGCTCATTACCACAAAACGATATTTTTTATCGCCCTCAGCGTTTACATATGCTAATATCCATGTTTTCGGATGAAATGCCGGGTATCTCCCAAGCTGTCTGTCCTTTGGCAGTGCAACTTCTACTACCATTTTCTCTAATAAAATAGATAGTGCAGTTGGTTTTGTTGGCACTTTAATCTGTCCAGCTTCACAAAATAGCACGATTTTATCTGATACCTTCTGCAATGCATTTAGCATACCAATGGGATTCTGCATAAGTTTACTATCTGTTTCTTCTGATAAGCCAAGGCATATTGCCACGGCTGTGAGTGCTTCCAGGTCAAGTGAATATGTAGTGCCTACTGCTCTGTCCAGTCTATATCCATCCGGAGGCATCAAGATACCGCTGTAATCCGTTCTATCTCGGTTTGAATCCGGTCTAAACATCAGCATTCACCTCCCCAGCATATATGTCATTCACAATCCTTCTGGCATTTGAGAATCTGTAATCAAGCATTCCACCGCCCACCCATTTTGAATGATCAAATTCCTTTGTTCTGCTTAACTTTGCTCTGGCTGCTCCTTTCAGGCTCCGTTCCCTCTTACGAATCAGCTCATCAGCCATATCAATATCAGATGCCATAAATGCTGTTTGTATCCCACTTAGAAAACTCTTTGCCCTTGGATTTATCAGCTGCAATTCTCCAAACACTGCATCCAGATCTACTGTCGCATTATGCCTTATATCCGGAAGCAACCTGCTCCATTCATCATTTGCGTATGTATTCTCGTCTTCTGAAAGCATGACATTGTATCTTACTCTCGCCATATACACCAGATTATTAAAATCGCAGGCAAGCTTCATCATATATGCCAGCTTTTCACTTACTTTTTCTGATAGTTCAGCCGTTAAAGAAGCAAAATCATCATATTCATTCAAATCAATATGATTTTTCAACACATATTCCAAAAGAGACCCTTTCGTTGACTTCTGAATCTGCTTATCCAGATAGAATGCTTCCTCCTGCGTCAGCTCTATTGTAAGGTTGTCTCTCCAATCATCATGATAAATCGGAAGATTCCAGAATCTAATATTGCCGATGTCTCCTGCATCCGAATCATCCTTATCATTTTCCTCTGCATCATCATTCCTGTTTCCCAACCGGCTGACAGACTTCTGTTCTTTTAGCTTTACCGCCAATGAAACATACTCCGGTATAGACAGACCATAATCACAGAATATTCCAAAGGTACGAATTCCATTCCAGTAGATATCTGATGGTTTTCTTGCCACCCAGCCCTTTGGCAATACACGACTTCCAATAACACCTTCTGCCTTGGGATCTGCTTCTAACAATCTGATGCCACAATCTTTTTCAGCAGAATCTATAGCTCTTAAAACTCTATTTGCATCCTTTCCATACCTGCCATCAACAGCCTCCCTTAACATATATGGAACAATAAGGAAGTACTTTGCTCTAGTCTGGATGGTAGATGTCCCCGGAAAGAAATAATTGGCAAAAGCATCACGAATAACGCCGATTCCAAGTTCATCGACTGCTCCCTGTTCACTCAGAAGGTTAATCACATCGAATGCCTTCTGCCGGTCTTCTTTTGAAAAATCTATCCATCCTAACTGCATGTTTTCACTTCCTTATTTCTTCGTCAAATATGTATCTTCCACATAAGTCTCCGGTGTCGCCTCTTCAATTACTCCCGACTTTGGATCAAAGATATATTTCTTCTTCAATCTCTCATACAATACAGAACCTACAGTCTCCATTACCTGCCTCATCATATCAGGATCATCAAACAGTTTTCTGAAAAACTGGTCATTCTGCTCATATCTGTCTGCTGCCATATTCGGAAAATCCTTTTCAAATAACAGCATAAATGTTGCCCTGTCATTGTTCTTTGCGTAGCTCTGCCATTTCTCCTGATTGGCATAATCATTTTCCATCTGAACAAGAACTTTATCCATCTCTGTAAAATGAGTGCCATACTTTTCGTTTATCTTATCAATGATTACTGTCAACGGGTCTTTCTTAGGCTCTCTATGACCGGAATCACCGGAGATAGGTGTATATCCGCCTTCTGTGCTTTCAAGCTCTATCGGACCTTCAAAGTCTTTTTCCAGCTTATAGTATTCAAGAAGAACTTTGTCATCAATATTTATCTTCTCTCCTCCATGTCCCTTAGGAAGCATTGTGTATAAGAATTTTGAATAAATACTGAATCTATGAATATCCTTGTCAAATAATCTGCATACCTGTGTAATATAGGCATACACACGGTTAAAACTTGCCAAGGTAGACTTAAATATATCCTGTTTTTCAACCTCAAGCACTTCATATCTGTCTATTGCTGGTCTTAACTGTCCCTGAAGCTTTCCAAGATCACCAGCTGATTGATTCTCATTCTGATAGAAAATATCCGCAAATTTATCCACTTCTGATTTCTGATATACCCTGAAATCATCCAAGGTATTCTTCATATCATATACAACATTAGGATCTGTTTCCTCCAAGAGCACAGTTTCCTCATAGAATGGCTCAAAAGATGCTTTGATATCCTCTGCTGAATTCACAAAATCAAGTACAAAGGTATCTACTTTTCCTCTTGTAGTACGATTCAATCTTGATAAAGTCTGTACTGCCTTTACACCGGACAATTTCTTATCCACAAACATGGTGTGAAGTAGTGGTTCATCAAAGCCTGTCTGATATTTTTCTGCAACAACAAGGATTCCATAATCATCTGCATGGAATGTTTCCGGCAAAGCCTTTTCTTTTATTGTCTTGCCTTCTTTATCCTTGTTCATTCCCTCTTCGGTAAACACATCATCGTTATCTTTCACTTCACCGGAAAAAGCGACTAACACTTCAAGGTCATTCAGTCCTTTTTCTTTTATCTGTCTCTTAAATTCCTGCACATATCGTACTGCATGAAGTCTGGATGGTGTAACAACCATAGCCTTCGCTCTGCCACCTATCTTATGTCTTGTGACATTCATAAAATGTTCCAGCATAATGGCAGTCTTCTGAGAGATATTATGTGGATGCAGTGTCTCATAATTTATAATTGCCTTTGAACCAGCTGTTGTATCAAATTCCGGATTATCCTCAATAATCTTGGCAATCTTATAGTACATTTTGTAGGTCATATAGTTCTGCAAAACATCCAAGATGAAATGCTCCTCTATTGCCTGTCTCATAGAATAAATATGGAAAGGTCTGTAGATTCCTTCCGCATCCTTCTGACCAAACAGCTGCAATGTTTTTCCTTTTGGCGTTGCTGTAAATGCAAAGAATGATAAGTTCTTATGCATCCCCTGTGCTGCCAGTTCGTCTAATAGCTTGTCCTCATCATCCTTGCGGTTTCTCTCGTCCTCATCTTCCATCTCGGCATACTCTTTCAGAATTACTTCCGTATCAGCTAATGCTCTTTTTAACTTTTTCGCTGCATCTCCGGTCTGCGAAGAATGTGCCTCATCAATAATAATCGCAAATCTTTTTTTTGCAGAATCCACTTCTTTATAGATTACCGGGAATTTCTGTAATGTAGTAATAATAATGCCTACACCATCATTGATTGCATCTCTAAGCTGTCCCGAATTTTTATCTACTTTCTTAACCACACCTTCCACATGGTCAAACTGATATACTGTAGACTGTAACTGACTGTCCAACACTCGTCTGTCAGTAACGATGATTACTGACTGGAAAATCTTATTGTCTTCATAATCATGGAGTCCGGTAAGTCTGTGTGCCAGCCATGCAATCGAATTGGACTTTCCTGAGCCTGCACTATGCTGGATCAGATAACTCTTACCTGAACCATTCTTTTTTACATCTTCCAACAGCTTTGTAACAACATCAAGCTGATGATACCTTGGGAAAATCATAGTCTCTTTCACAAGATTTCCATTTTTATCGTACTCCTGCTGCAAGTGCATATATTTCTGTAAAATTTCCATCAGACTGTCTTTGCAGAGTACTCTTTCCCAAAGATAAGCTGTATCATATCCATTTGGATTTACCGGATTACCTTTGCCACCTACTTTTCCGGCGCCATTACTTCCCTGATTAAATGGCAGGAAATAAGTGTGTGCGCCCTCAAGTCTTGTAGTCATATAAACATTGGTAAGGTCTACAGCGAAATGTACCAATACCCTTTCCTTAAAGGCAAAAATCGCATCCTTACCGGCACGATCAAACTTATACTGATTAATCGCATTTGTTGTATCCTGTCCTGTAAACTGACATTTCAATTCCATAGATACCACCGGAATGCCGTTTGCAAAAAGAACAATATCAATGCTGTTTTCATTATGTACAGAATAATGAAGCTGTCTGGTACAATGAAGGATATTCGCATCATACTGCATCTGTGTAGTCTCATTCAAAGAAGTCTCCGGCTTCCAGAAAATCGGATAAAACTTGATTCCTCTGTCCATAAATCCATGCCGCATCACATTCAAAAGATTCGTTGTCTTTACTTCTCTTTTAAAACGTTCGATGATCTGTTTCTCGGAATTCTCCGCATAAATTTTTACATATCTTTCCCATTTCTTAGGCTGACTTGTCTTAATAAACTCAACAAAAGTATCTTCATCAAGTCCTGATTCACGATTAAATTTCTTTGGATCACCTTTGGTATATCCACCATGATGAGTCAGATAGTCTTCGATATCTTCCTCAAATCGTTTCTCTTTTACATCAAAATCAGACATGAGCTACACCTCCTTTTTGCCTGTGACAACTTCGTAAATGAGGGATTTTTTGTATTCTTGATATTTCTTAATAAGTTTATTTCTTTTATCAATCTCAACTTCAATATGATTTACCTTATCAGTTATGTAATCAGCTATTTTCTTCTGCTCATCATATGGTGGAATAGGAATATAAAAATTCAAAAACTTATCTGCTTGTAGTCTCCATCTTCCCATACCACTTACACCTTGTCCTAATCCATAAAAAATTCGTGCACTATAACACATTTGCATCATATACAAATAATACTTTGGACACATACCATTCTTATCATTTAATACAAAAACCCTATAATCAGGACTTGTAACTCCTTCGTACTTTGAAATATCTACCCAACCGGTCAGCAAATCCATATGATTCATTGCGAAATCACCTTTATGGACTAACTGATAATTTGCATAGCTATTTGCAAACTGTCCTTCATTGTTAGAAAAATCTTTAGGAATTATTCCTCTTTGTGTAATTGACAAAACAGTATGTCCTTCTTCTCCTGCAATATCTTTCTGAATATGGAATACATACTTTAATCTTTTCATTTCCCAATTTATAGGAATATTTCCAAACCATACACTTCCACTATCCTTCATCTCTACATCTGGATTTATTCCACTGGTTACTGCTTCCGTAATAATTGATAATTTGTATTCCTTTAACTTTTCAATAATTGACAGCTGCTTTTCAATGATTTCATCAATCTTTGAGCACTTGGCATCCAAATAATCGGATATCTTTTTTTGCTCTTTTATATTTCTTGGATATGCAATATAGGAATTATTCATAATTCCCATTGTTACAAATCCCATTGTAGTCTCATGAGTTTGCGATTTTATTGATTCTGTAAGTGCCTGCAAATAATAATATGAAAACATCTTGTCCATATCCGAAACCAATTTAGTTTTCCAAATGTGATAATGATAAATCACCTTTTCTTCATTCCAAATATATGGTCCATATGACATTGACCAAGCATAAATCAAATCTCCCTTTTCACAATACTTATCAGGCTCCAATTCTAAACTTGACGAATACCAAACTGGATTTGAAAATAAATTGCCCACCCTCAAAATTCTATAAGTTCCATCTTCTTCGAATTCATTATCCTTAAATGCACGTCCATTTATAAGTGTAAATCTATATTTCTGTTTACAACAATTCCAATCTTTTGGTATCTCTCCAATCCATTCTACTCCGCTATCTCTCATCTCTCTCATAGGTCAAATACCTCCTCAAGACTTCCAGATAATTCTATCTCTAAATCCATAATCTCTGTCATGATTTCTGCAGATGGTCTTGGTGCTTCATACTTGTAGAAATATCTTGTAAACGGAATCTCATATCCCACCTTTGATTTTTTCTCATCAATCCATGCATCTGGTGCAAATGGCAATACTTCCCTCTCAAAATATTCTTTGATATCCTCTTTCAAAGGAACATTTTCTGTATCTCGAAGATTTTTATCGGGCTGTTTTTTACCTTTTTTTAGAACAAGATTTCCCTCGTCATCACGGAGCGGTCTTTCTACTGTTATCTTTGTATAACCAAAATCCTCGTTATCGTAAATCTGGCTGATTTCACTCGCTTTAAAATCACCATATATCTTTGTAATCTCAGCGATATCCTCCTCAGATATATCATTTCGCTTATTTCCCAATGCTTTTCTTCTCTTCACAAACATCTCATTGGCATTGATAAGCTGTACTTTCCCCTCTCTGACTGTACCTGCCTTTTTATTTGACAATACCCAGATATAGGTTGCAATTCCTGTGTTGTAGAAAATATCATTCGGTAAAGCAATGATTGCCTCAAGCAGATCATTTTCAAGAATATATCTTCTGATTTCAGAAGGTCCGCTTCCTGCATCTCCTGTAAAAAGTGGGGAACCATTATGAATGATTGCAATTCTGCTTCCACCTTTATCAATATCTTTCATCTTTGATATTGCTGTCATAAGAAAAAGCATCTGTCCGTCACTTGTAGCCGGAAGTCCTGCTCCAAATCTTCCTCCGAAGCCAAGCTTTGCCTCTTCCTCTACTTTTGCCTTTTCATTCTTCCATTCACGTCCAAACGGCGGATTTGAAAGGATATAGTCAAAGGTACTGCCTGCAAACTGGTCATCCGATAATGTGTTTCCGTCCTTGATATAATCAGCATTGTTACCCTTAATCAGCATATCAGCCTTACAGATTGCAAATGTCTGGTCATTGATTTCCTGACCGAACGATACAAGCTCTGTAGATGCATTCAGACTATGTAAATATTCCTCTGCTACAGAAAGCATACCTCCGGTTCCACAGGCAGGATCATAAATTGTCTTTGCCACATTATTGCCAGAAAGGATGTCATTATCATCATAGAAGAGAATATTAACCATAAGTTGGATAACTTCTCTTGGAGTGTAATGCTGTCCTGCATCTTCATTATGAGACTCAGAGAATCTTCTTATAATTTCTTCAAAAATATATCCCATTTCAAGGTTAGAGATTTCATTCGGATGAAGATTTCCTCTGTCTGTTGTATATTCCTTTAAAACAATATACAGAATCCCCTTATTTGCCATCGTTGTGATGTGTCCATCAAACTTAAATTTTTCCAGAATATCCCGCACATTTGCTGAAAATTTATTCAGATACTCTCTAAAATTCTCCTCAATGTGGTCAGGATCATCCATAAGTCTTTCAAATGTATATTTACTTGTATTGTAAAAATCCTTTTTTGAAGCCTTACGAAGTAAAATATCTTTCATTGGAAGATTCTTTACTTCATCGTATTTCTGTAATACCGCATCCTTCGTATCTGAGAGAATACAGTCAAAACGTCTGATTACTGTAAGTGGTAATATAACATCTCCATATTCATGTGGTTTATATACACCGGTAAGCTTATCTGCTATTGCCCATATTAGGTCTGCTTTCTGATCTATTTTTGCACTTCTCGTAGCCATTTACATTTTCCTCCATAAGGTAATTTACTTTTCTTTGTTATCTGGTACATAGTCAATCAAATCTCCAAAGTTACAATCCAACTCTTTGCAGATTTTTTCCAAAACAGATAGTTTCACCGACTCGCAGTTTGTCATCTTTGCTATTGTACTGGAGCTAAGACCAGTCTTGGCACACAAATCTCCTTTTTTCATTCCGTGGTCAATTAACTGTTTCCATAATCCATTATAACTAATTGCCATCCTCTTTTCCTCCGTTTAATGTGCAATCAATATCAAAATTATTTTATCACACAAAAAACTCCTTGTACAATTCGCATTTACAAATATCACATATCTTTTTTCAAATATTGAATATCTTTTTTAATTTATTCACAAACCTTTTGAATTTATCTGCTACAGATACTCTTTTCCTAATTGGTGTGGTTAGAAGAAAAACATCTCCAATCTGCTTTCATTATAACGTTCAATCCATATTTACGCATTAAAAAAGGATGCAGGGATTGACTCCCTACATCCTTCATTAGAATTATAATATTATACTTATCTCACACCCCGATCAGCCCCTCTCTCCGGCTTATCTTTTCCCTGCTTTTCTTGAATAATCCTCTTATTAATCTCAAGCCGTTCATGAATGGATAATTTCTTATCTTTTCCAACTACCGCCTGCTTCTGTTGTACCTGTTTCCTATCTGCTTTTCCTGCATCCTTGACCACTGCATTCGCTTCGGTACTTGTTCCCCGCTCATCTGCTCTTCCTTCATTTCTTTCCGTTATCTGCTGTTCTCGTCTCTCTTTCACACCTTTTTCTTCCAGATTGCAAAAGCTCTGCAGATACGGAAGCACATGATTCTGCATGTCTGTCAGATCTTCCATATATTTTTGGAACTCTTCACTTCCTTTACCTTTCTGGTAATTGATCCAATACTCATCTGTAAGCTTCATTTCATTATCATACTTCAACTGACTCACAATACCGCCATGTCCATTTCCAATATCTATTGACTTCTTGAAATGATGCAGCATCTGTTCACCTTTTTCCGCATAATATACAGTCACATATATCTTTGTGATTTTTGTAGGTTCCTCTGTCTTCGAATCACGTTTTGCATACCATTCTTTATCCATTTCTGCTGTTTTTGCATCCAGCTCGGATAACTTCTGACATCTTGGATTCATGAGAGCACTTTCTTCACAATAGTTTACATACACCATTGGTTCCAGATTCTTTGGAAACTCCGGCTCATAGACTTTCAGTCTTTCAATCAATACACCTGCACTATATCCTCCCATACGTTCCCAATCCGTTTCACGATGAGTTTTCTTCTCTTCTTTCTTTTTGGGGTTGTAATCTACATATTCCCCACCGGTACAGAATTGCGCAGCCTGTACAAGCCGGATCATTTCCAATTCTCCGAGCATCTTTAGATTTCTGTAGGGATGTTTTTTGTCAAGATTCACAGTCTTTTGTTTCGTGATAGGATCTATTGTGCAATCATCATCAGCAAACCAATTGATGCGTATAATTTGTTCTTGCATTTGTTGTTTGTTTGTGATGTTCCAATCGTTTTTTATAGATGTTATTTCTTCTTCAGTGAAGTGTGTACTATCTCCTTTTGTCAGAATTTCCACGCCAATAGCTTTCAACTCTTTCTTTATGCTGGTTTTGCTATGTCCCTTGGGGGGATATTGGGCAAATGCCTTTTTGAAGGTGTCATACGAGAATGTTTTCATTTGACTAATAACTTTGGCTTTTGCAATTAACTCGTCTTTTATCCATAATGCTTCTCCTTGTTTAAATTGGTCAAAATATTTTTTCGAATCTTCGCAAGTGAATTGAAACTCGTATTTGTAGGCTCGTAGCTGCTCACCATCAGGCAGATGTAGAGCAAAGCCTCGTTGTGCACCGGGACGTTTGAAAGGCTGGAGTCCGATTGCAGTGATTTTGCTTTTGAGAAAAGAGTCGGGTAGACTGGGGGCGTAGATAGTCGGAGGTACTACGTAGAGTATAGCTGTATGCTGTTTGCCATCGTCATGATAAGTGTATTGGTCATTGAGACTGTCGTATGGGCACATGGCAAAAAAGAGGGCAACATCAAGATCGTTGGTCAGATCAAGGACATCCGTTTTCAGGCCATAGTGTTGAGCTAAGCCTATAAAGTCTACGGTAAAATGGTGCCGGTCGAAAAATCCTTTGACGACAGGATGTTTTTTTATCAGTTCTGTAAATTCAACCTCTCGCAATCTTTCAAGGAAGAGATAGGGAGCCGTTTGTTTATCTTCCTCCCGATATAGGGAAGGAAGGCATTTGCCAAAATCCTTTGTCTGCCCCCTAAACAAGAAAGGATACATATTGGCAGCCGGAATAAGTATTTTATGTGGATTGCCTTCTTGTATGCAAACAGCTTCAAATGTGTCATTATTCGGCTCAAAGAAAGCCTTGTTAACGTCATTCTTTTCAATTGGCAGTTCATAAGTTTCAATGTCTTTTTGAATTGAAGACCGTAATGCAGGGATAGATGCAAATAGTTTGGTAGTGCTCATATGATGTAGGTTGCTTAATTATAAGATCAAGCTTGGCTTTTGACTGAAAATGGGAATCAACTTGGGATAATTATGAAGTTTTTCTTCCTGACAAGTACGCTACGCTTTCGCCTCTCCCACATTTTGCAGGAAAGACGAAAGCCATAGTAATTGATAAATGCGAGGCAAAATTACGGATAACTCGTCAGAACACCAAGTATTTTGACAGGAAATGTGCTTTTCCCTCGCAATGAGCAGTGGAAAAAAATCACTCTTTCAGCTTCGGAAACAGGATTTTTACCCCTTCCAGATAGATGCGCCGGGCGTTTTCGGGAGTGGTAAATTTGCTGAACGCGCTCAGAATGTGCTCATAATAGTCTATCTCATAATTATGGAGCCCTTTTTTATGTCCTCAAGATAGGACTGACTCATGTGACACTCTTCGCGGAACATTGCGCGATCAATTTTTAGAAGACGGATTTCACGACTGATGAATGTGCCGAACTCCATGTGGTCGGCGACTTTTTTTGCTTTTAAAATCATACTGATTTCGTTTTTAAATGTTAATAAATATAATAAACTGTATATCTGTACCCAACTGTCGGGTACAGTTTTTCCGGAGGCAAAGCGTTAACTTCGCCGAGATTTTAAAAATAACAGATAATGAAAGCAAACATGACTACTCTTTCCATATACGAACTGCGAAAGACCATAGGGCTGTGGAAAAGCCGTAAAATAACAGATTCTACCATTTCGAAACTGCTGGACCTCTATTTGGGAGTCACCGCCTACATGAATGATGAAGCGGTTTACCCCGTAGAGAATTTCTACGACCTCGGCCTGTCGTTGAAGTTCAAGAATGCACGCTGCCTGGTGGAGGCGGTCAGGCAAAGCCGTTCGTTCGGCATCGTTCCGGACGGCAATGTGTATGGAATGAAATCTTTCTACTCTTATCTTTGGAAAGCAAAAGATGCTGCGGAAAGTTTACCGGAAACATTACCGGAAGAATTACCGGAAAAGTTTCCGCAAGCGGATATATATAATTATAATATATATAATAATTATATACCCCAAAAACCACTCTCCCACCAGAAAAAAGGTCTGAACTCCCCAATTTGCTATATATCCATCAATTCCTAAAATAGAAAAAATATATCTCCATTTTCCAATGCTTGTATCTATACTTCCAATCCTATAGAAATTAAATAGCATAGCAAAAATATATGCTATCCAAAACATAGGATATATGTTAATAAAGCGTTTTTTCCAAAATTTTAAAACATCCAGCTCATTTTCATATACATACATCAAAGCTGCTCCGGATATTAT